>ERZ772948.79-NODE-79-length-55822-cov-6.979612_pt1 | contig 55822 bp, 50 predicted proteins | sample MGYA00511945_ERZ772948 | MGnify/ENA primary metagenome ERZ772948 (study PRJEB29015, sample SAMEA2737927) | human oral metagenome | biome: human oral; feature: human-associated habitat; material: dental | place: China | collected 2141 ... | reverse complement strand
TCTGTACTGTCTGCGGCTTCGTCGCCTTGTCCTGATTTAAAGTTAATCCACTATAAAGCCGCTGCCGGAGCATGGATTCTGTTTTCAGACGACCTTCAATGCTTCTTCTGCCTTTTGCAGGGCGGTTTGCTCGTCGGCTTCAACGATGTAGTTCACGCCCAGCGCGGGAGCGAGTTTGGACGATTGTTCGCGGAAGAAAGCCAGTTGCGCCGCGTCGGGTTCGATGAGGAGCATGGCGGCGCAGCGTTCGGCGAGTTGCGGCCGGTGTGCCTTTATCCATTCGATGTAGGTTTTGCGGTCGGCAATGCGCTGTTCGTCGCTCACCTGCCGCCGCATGGGGGTGCAGACGGTGGCGAAGCGGCGGTTTTGGTCTAACAGGGTTTCGAATTCGGCCAGCCAGTCGGCGAAGTCGGCGACGTGGGTCAGGTCGGTCAGGTAGACAGTGCCTTCGGGCAGGGTTTTGGCAGGGGTGAAGTAGTGCATGGGGTTCCTTTGGGTGTTTTGGGGAAGCAGGGTAGGTCAATAGTTGGGCATTTATGCTTGGCTTTTTATTAGACTTCTTGTGCCGTCATTCCCGCGCAGGCGGGAATCCAGAATGGAGACTCAAGGGCACTTCTTTATCCGATAAGTTTCTGTGCGGATAGGTCTGGATTCCCGCCTGCGCGGGGGTAGCGAAGCGGACTTGCGTAAGCTAATGACGATAATCGGTTGTTACGGCCGTTTCAGACGACCTCCATCATTTCAGCTCCGCCTAAAACTTCCATTCCGCGCTCACGCCCACGCTTCTGGGGCGTTGGTAGAGCGCGTCTTGGCGGTCGGCGCTGGAAATGAATATGGGGCGGCGGCGGTTGAACACGTTGTCGGCGTAGAGCGAGACGCGGCCTTGTTTGAAGTTGTAGGCGGTGTAGAGGTTGACTTGGTTGTACGCGCCGATTTTGCCTGATTCGGCATTGTCGGCGGTGGAATAGTAGCCGCCGTAGAAGCGCACGTCGCAGCCGGCTTCCCAGCCTTTGTCGTTCAGGTATTTCACGCCGATGTTGGCGGTGTATTTGGGCGCGCGGCCGAGTTTGTTGCCTTCGATGCCGCTGTTGGGATAGCTTTTGATTTTGGTGTTGAGCAGTCCCAGTCCGGTGGTGAGTTTCAGGCTGTCGGTGGCCTGCCAGTCGGCGGCAAGTTCTACGCCGTAGGTATGGACTTTTTTGGCGTTGCGGATGACGACGGAGTTGGTGCCGAGATAGAAGGGGAGCTGCATGTCGCGGTAGTGGTTTAGGAACAGGTTGCCGGAGAGTTGCAGGCGGCGGTCTGCGCTGCGCCAGCGGGTGTACCACTCGTAGTTGTTCACATATTCGGGCTCATAAGTGTAGGTTACGACGGGGCGGCCGAAGGTGATGCCCGCGCCGCCGGGGTTGTAGCCGCGCGCGGCTTTGATGCCGCTGACCCATTGGTCGGTGGGTTTGAAGGCGATGTCGATTTTGGGCAGGAATACGGTCTGGCCTTTGTCTAAATCAAGGTGCAGTGCGCCGCTGCCGCCGCTTCGTTTGTGCGTTTCTTTTTCAAGGCGGGCGGCGGCTGTGATGTCCCATTTTTCGCTGGGGCTGTATGTGGTTTCGGCAAACAGGGCGCGCACACTGTTGCGGTCATCAAAGGTGTTGCGGCCGCCGACGCTGCGGATATCTACCCATTCGTCTTGTTTGCTGCGGAAGTAGTGCAGCCCGGCAAGGCCTTTCAGACGACCTTTGTTTGAAAAATGCAATACCGGCTCCCATTGCAGTTCGCGGCCTTTGAGTTCGGCGGGCACGCCTTGCGGGCTGACGGTCATCGGCAGGTGCAGCCGCTCGTTGTGGTAGCGGCCGTAAACCAGTTTGTTTTCCAGTTTCAGATAGTCGTTAAGCTGCCACGATACGTCCCAGATGCCCGATGTCGAGCCGGTTACGAACACGGGCTTTTCTTTTAAAAAACGGCGGCTGGCGGTATTGCCCATGATTTCGTTTTGCGGTGCGCGCGAACGGATGTGGTTCAGCGTCAGGCGGCTGTAAAAATCGGGATGGTTTTCGGGCGTGAGCAGGAGTTTGAAGCGCACGTTGGTGTTTTCCACACGGCGCGGGTTGCCGGTCGGTTCGTAGGACACGAACGGTTCGTAGCTTTCGCGCTGCTGCCGCTCCGCGCTCAGGCGGAAGGCAAGGTTGTTTTTCACAATCGGACCGGACACTGCGCCGGCGACATTACGCGTTTTTTGGTTGCCCAAACCCAAGCGCAGCGCGCCTTCCCATTCGTTGGTCGGATCTTTGGAACGCATCACCACCGCGCCCGCCACCGCGTTCTGCCCGCGCACATGGCTTTGTGGCCCGCGCAAGACTTCCACTTGCTGCATGTCCCACAGCGACTGCGTGCCGAAGGCGAATTCATTGTAAGTGGCGGAGCGGCCGTCTATGGACAGGTTCAGGCGCGGCCGCGTGCCCGCGAAAAACGCCACTGCGCCGACGGCGGGGCCGGAGCCGTCCACGCCGCGCACGGTCGGCAAATCGTTGCCGCTGCCCAAGTCCACCGTGTTCACGGTCTGTTTGAGCAAGTCGGTTGCGGAAAGATTGTGGCCGCTGCGGTCGATGTTCGGCGCGGTGAAAACGCGGTTGGATGTGGCGGTTTCAAAGCCGCTGCGGTTGGTGCGTTCGCCGGTGACGACGACTTCTTCCAACTGCACTTGTTCCGCATCTTGCGCCGTATCGGCGGCATAAATCCATTCGGAGGCAAAGGCGGCGGCAATCAATAGGGGGAGGCGGCGGAGGGTGTGTTTCTGCATTTCCTTATCCTTTCAGACGACATACGTCGGGGCGGATTGAACATCAGACAATCCAACCGCTCCGGCAGTATGCAAATATTTGTTGTTTACACATTTACATAAAACAAACTATTAATGTAAAGTATAAGAAACAAAAAACAGGAATGCAAGTATTTATCATTCACTTTACATCCCCCCTTTTTATAGTGAACCATCTAAAAAACAATTCCCTCTCCCGTTCGGCGGGAGAAGGTTGGGGGAGGGCGATTCTGTAACCTTTATGATTTTGACCTGCTAAGCATCCGACAGCCCTCATCCATAGGGTGGAGCGGAGGGATAAGGAAAGAGGCCGTCTGAAACGCCGCCGTATTGCCATTGCCGTCGTGGGGAAATATGATGAGTATCCGACTTGCGGATAACTTTAATGAAAACCCTTTATGAACAAAATCAAAACCTTCCTACCGTCATGACCGCCAGCAAACAACAAACCATCGCCGACACCGCCCGCCGCCTGTTCCGCGAACACGGCTTTTCCGCCGTATCCGTAGGCGGAATCTGTGCCGAGGCCGCCGTCAGCCGCGTTACCTTTTACAAATATTACAGCGGCAAAAACGCGCTCTTGCAGGAAATCGTTACCGAACAGAAAAACCGCGTCCGTGCCGAATTTGAGGCGCTGCTTGCACGGCAATGCAACCTGCGCGAAGCCGCCGAAGCCGTGTTTGTCCTACAAAAACAATCGTTTGAAGAACTCTATTCCGCCGCCTTCCTGCGTGACATCGAAGAAAACACCGATTTGGAGCTGGAGCGGTTTTTCCATGAGTTGAACGAAGAAAAATACGCCTTTATGCGCAGCTTCTTCCACACCCTGCAACAACGCCGCCTGATTCAGCCCGATTTGCCGGTGGAACTCATCGACCTGTTCATCCGTCAGGCGGATATATTGATGCGCCATCCGCAACTGGCCGCGCTTTATGCCGCTGCTCCGCAAAAACTGCCGCAGGATATATTGGAATTGTTGCTGCACGGTTTGGCGGGAGAGGACGATGAACGCCTGGGATGATTGATCCGTGGGTAGTCGAAAGAGGTTTATCGTGTTTGATAAAACGTCGTCTGAAAACGGATTGCCCGTTTTCAAACGACGTTTCGGATGTTTGCCATATCAAAAATTACAGTAACTCGGAGTCGGGATAAGCAGCAGACTAATTACCAGCCGATAAAGAGTTTTCTCAAATATCTACGGTTTGTGGGGAAACAGGCAATATACCGTCAAACCTGTGATAAAAGGATGGCTGAAAATATCCTGTTTTTATTTTTTCCCCGTCAAATAGAAACGTCGTCTGAAACCTGATTTTCGGTTTCAGACGACGTTTGCGCTCAGGTTTCTTCTAAAAATCTGGTTTGCCTCAGCTCAGCCGATGATATTGGAAGCGCTCAGCAAAGCCGCCTGACTGTCGTCAAATTTGGCGAACACGGTATTGCTGCTTGCACCTGCCGCTCGGTAGGCGAGGGTTTGAGATACAGAGTCGAAGACGAGGTAAGAACGGCCAGTGTCGTAATAATAAGGATTTTTGACGAACAGTTCCGACCAGCTCACATTTGCCTCGCTGCCGCTTAGCAGGGAACGCATACCGGACAGGTCAAGCTTGTCCATATAAGGGTTGAAGTCGGTAATACGGTCCATACTGCCGTCTCGGATGTCTGAGGTGGAGAAAGCGACGGTATCTTTGCCTGCACCTGTAACGATGGTATCGCTGCCCGAACCGCCTGTGAGGTAGTCGTTGCCGTCGCCGCCGTGGAGGTAATCGATCCCGTCTCCTCCATTCAGCCTGTCATCCCCGTCGCCGCCGTAGAGATAGTCGTTTCCACTGCCGCCCGACAACAGGTCGTCTCCACTCATGCCGTAAAGGGTATCGTTGCCGCCCTCACCGTTTAATTGGTTGTGGCCGCTGTTGCCGGTAATGGTATTGTCGCCGTAATTGCCGATGCCGAAAGTGTTGTTGCTGCCGGTCAGGGTCAGGTGTTCGACGTAGGTTGGGATGGTGTAGGAAACACTACTATATATCGTATCGACACCTTCTCCCCACCACTCAGTAACTGTATCTTTGACATTATCTACATGGTAGATATCATTCCCGTACCCACCAGACATAGTATCTGCACCGCTGCCTCCGTCCAAAGTATCATTGCCACTGCCACCATCAAGCAGGTCGTTACCTTCGTCGCCGCGAAGAATGTCATCTCCGTTACCGCCGTATAGGAAATCTCTATCATCACCTCCCATCAGCAGATCGTTGCCTTCGTTGCCGTATAGCGTGTCGCTGCCGCGTCCTCCGCTTAATCGGTTATTGCCGCTGTTTCCCGTCAGAATATTATCGGCGTTGTTGCCGAATGCGAAGGTATTGTCGTTGCCTGTCAGCGTTAGGTTTTCAACGTGGGTTGGTGCGGTATAGGTAACACTGCTATAAATCGTGTCGATACCGCCGTTCGTTTCCTCAATAACCGTATCGTTTACATTATCCACATGATAGACATCATTTCCCAAGCCGCCGGCCATAGTGTCTGCACCGCTGCCGCCGTCTAAAGTATCGTTACCATAGCCTCCGTCGAGCAGGTCGTTGCCTGCATCGCCGCGCAGTATGTCATCACCTTGTCCGCCGTAAAGTTCGTCGCGATCATCACCACCCATTAATAGGTCGTTACCTTCCATGCCATAGAGCGTGTCGCTACCGCGCCCGCCACTCAAGCGATTGTTGCCGCTGTTGCCGATAAGGCTGTTATCGGCATTGTTGCCAAAGCCGAAGATATTGTCTTTACCTTCTAAAATCAGTTTTTCAACGTGGTTCGGTAATGTATAGGTAACACTGCTGTATATCGTATCGTAGCCTGCATCTGCGTCTTCGACGACTGTATCTTTTACATTATCTACATAGAAAGTATCGTTTCCCTTTCCTCCGAGCATGGTGTCCATACCCGTACCGCCATATAAGATATCTTCCCCGTCATGCCCAGATAGAAAATCGTTTCCGCTTCCACCATTCAGAACGTCGTTGCCGCCTAGTCCGCCAAGTTGGTCATCACCATCGTCGCCCCATAGATAATCGTTGCCATTTCCGCCAAGCATCAGATCATTGCCGCCTTTGCCATATAGACGGTTGCCGTTGGAATTGCCCGATATAACATTGTCTGCGTCATTGCCGATACCTAACATACTATTGCCCTGCAACTTCAGATCTTCGACATGTTCTGGTAAGGTAAAGTCGGTGCTGCTATAGATTAGATCGCGGCCTTCGTTTTCACGCTCGATGATGGTATCGCCCGCATTTTTACTGTAATAAGTATCGTTCCCTAAACCACCGTAGAATATGGTATGTCCCGTACTACCATATAAAGTATCATTACGGTCCGTACCGGTAATAACGACGGATTGGTTGTTTTTTAAAGAAAGCAATGTATCAGCCATAATAGTTCTCCTGTGGAAAAATGGATGGGAAGAGTGAATAATAAATTTATATCTATTTGACATTAAATAGATTTTTTCTTATATGGCATGATGTCGATTGTATCGGGGAAAACAATAATGTAGAAGATATAGTAATTTAAGATATTGTTTAATATGTTAATTTAAAATTAGAAATAATTAGGTGGAACATTTGGTGTACCGATAATAGGGAAAGTAAAACTGAAAAGGTCGTCTGAAAACTGTTTTTCAGACGACCTTTTGTCGTTTTATTGCTCAAGAAAGCGACGGATTACGAACGTACCTGCCCGTCGCCCAACACGATCCATTTCTGCGAAGTCAGCCCGTGCAGACCGACGGGACCGCGGACGTGGATTTTGTCGGTGGAGATGCCGATTTCCGCGCCGAGTCCGTACTCGAAACCGTCGGCGAAGCGGGTGGAGGCATTGACCATGACGCTGGCGCTGTCGACCGTGCGCAGGAAGGTGCGGGCGTCGGAGTAGGATTCGGTTACGATGCTGTCGGTATGGTGGCTGCCGTGGGTGTTGATGTGGGCGACGGCTTCTTCGAGGCTGTCGACGATTTTGACGGAGAGGATGGGGGCGAGGTATTCGGTGTCCCAGTCTTCTTCAGAGGCAGTCTGAATGTGGGGCAGGATGGAAAGGGTGCGCGGGCAGCCGCGCAGCTCGACGTTGCGGGCGGCGTATTTCTCCGCCAATACGGGCAGGATTTCGGCGGCACGGCTTTGGTGGACGAGCAGGGTTTCCATGGTGTTGCAGGTGCCGTAGCGCGAGGTTTTGGCGTTGAAGGCGATGTTGACGGCTTTTTCGGTGTCGGCGGCGCGGTCGATATAGACGTGGCAGATGCCGTCGAGGTGTTTGATGACGGGTACGCGGGCTTCGGCGGCGATGCGGGAAACCAGCGATTTGCCGCCGCGCGGGATGACGACGTCGATAAACTCTGGGCTTTGCAGCATGGCGCCGACGCTTTCGCGGTCGGTGTTTTCAACCAGGCTGACGGCTGCTGCGGGCAGGCCGTTTTCAACTAATGCCTGCGTAATCAGTTTGGAGAGCGCCATATTGCTGTTGAAGGCTTCGCTGCCGCCGCGCAGGACGCAGACGTTGCCGGATTTGAGGCAGAGGGCGGCGGCATCGACGGTTACGTTGGGACGGGATTCGTAAATGATGCCGACAACGCCCAAAGGTACGCGCATTTTGCCGATTTGCAGGCCGTTTTCGCGGGTGCGGAATTCGTCCATTTCGCCGACGGGGTCGGGCAGGGCGGCAATCTGGCGCAAACCTTCGCACATATTGTCTATGGTTTTTTCGGTCAGCCGCAGGCGGTCGAGCAGGGCGTCGTTCAAACCTTTCTGCGCGGCCTGTTCCATATCTTGAGCGTTGGCGGCGAGGATGGCGGTTTGATGGTGTTTGATGAGTTCGGCAGTGCGCAGAAGCGCGGCGTTTTTTTGCGCGGTCTTGGCGGCAGCGACAGTATAGGAAGCCTGTTTGGCGGCGGACGCAGTGCGGCGGACGTAGTCTTGGATGTTTTGCATGGTGTTTCTGCGGGGAAAGTGGGAATGGGTTGATGATAAGGTCGTCTGAACGGGAATTCAATACAAAACTGGGTGAAGGCAGCTCTAACTTGCGGTTTGTTTCGCGGCAGTATGGAGTTTCGAGGTCAATGGTGGAAAGGTCGTCTGAAAATTTGAAAGTGGGTTTCAGGAAACAGTGGGTCGGGCATTTATTCCCATTTCTGCATAGGCAGGGGCGGGAATAACGATAGTGGATAAACACCGTATCGGGAATGGGTAGATTTCGTGGGCAAAGCCCACGCTACTTCTGTCTGAAAAGATAGGGTGAATGAAAACAAGAAGCCTCCATGCCGTCATTCCTGCGCAGGCGGGAATCCAGAGTCTTAAAGCCGTACCAATCTTTAAACATTCCTAAAAATCAAGGTCTGGATTCCCGCCTGCGCAGGAATGACGGCGTGGGTATTGCCATTTTAATCTGTTTTGGAAGGCAGGTTTCAGACGACCTTTTGTCGTATGGTCTTACTGCTGATTACAGGATTGTCGGTTGATGTTTATTAGGATTCCGTTTGCGCCAATTCCTCCGCCGCTTTTTGAACCATGTCCGGCGTGAGTTTGTTCAGGCAGTCGGTGTGTCCCAACGGGCATTCGCGTTTGAAGCAGGGCGAGCATTCGAGGTGCAGGCTGACGATTTTGGCTTTTGGGCTCAAGGGCGGGGTGTGGTCGGGGCTGGAGGAGCCGTAGGCGGCGACGAGTTTGCGGTCGAGGGCGGCGGCGAGGTGCATCAGACCGCTGTCGTTGCAGACGACGGTGTCGGCGCAGGAAAGCAGGTCAATCGCTTCGGAAAGGTTGGTTTTGCCGCAAAGGTTGGTACAGAGGTCGTCTGAAAGTCGGTTGATTTCTTCGGCGATGTCGAAATCTTTTTGCGAACCAAAGAGCCAAACCTGCCAGCCTTCCGCCAGATAGCGGCGGCCGAGTTCGGCGAAATGGCGCGCGGGCCAGCGTTTGGCAGGGCCGTATTCCGCACCCGGACAGAAGGCGAGAACGGGTTTGTCCGTGTTTAAGCCATATTTCGCAAGCGCGGCGGCGCGGCTTTCGGGGGAAATGGTGAAACGCGGGTTATCGGAATGTCCGTTGAAGTCCGCCTGCGTCGGGTGGGCGAGGGCGGTGTAGCGGTCGACCATCAGGGGCAGGGCGGCTTTGTCGAGCTTGCGGATGTCGTTGAGCAGCAGATAGCGCGATTCTCCGACGTAGCCGGTGCGCTGTTTGATGCCGGTGGCGAAGGCGATGAGGGCGGATTTCAGCGAGCCGGGCAGGACGATGACTTGGTCGTAACCTTGTTTGCCCAGTTCGCGCCCGATGCGCCAGCGTTTTTTCAGTTCCAACGCGCCGTGTCCGAACGGGTTTTCGATGATGCGGCTGATTTCGGGCATACGCTCGAACACCGCCATCGACCATTTGGGCGCGAATGCGTCTATGGTGCAGCCGGGATGGAGTTCGTGCAGGCGGCGGTAAAGCGGCTGGGTCATGACGCAGTCGCCGATCCAGCTCGGGGTGATGATGAGGATTTTTTTGGACATGGTGGTAGGGTAGGTTTGTATTGCGCGATATTGTAGCCGATTTAAAAAGGTCGTCTGAAAAACATTTTCAGACGACCTTTTTGCATTGTGGGCGATTAATGCCAACGGCTGTCGTTTTCGCACGGAATACCGTCATGATCACCGTCCATTTTGGTATTTGGGCAGTTTTTGATAAAAAATTCCGCCTCTTCCAAAGAATTCATTTGAGAACAGTGCTGACGACCGTCGCATTTGAATGCAGTGGTAGTGCCAGTGGTAGCAGCGGAGCCGGTTGAGGCAGTTGAACCATGTTTGAAAGCAGTACGCCCGCTTGCCGCATCTTTCCATGCCTTGCGTTCGGCTTTCATCTTTTCGGCAACTTCGGACACCATTGTAACCGGTGCAGCCGCTGTTGCTTCCTGTGTCTGACGGCGGTATTCCTGCCAATAGTTCCAGCCGAACCATCCGCCTGCGGCAAAGAGGGCAATGACGGGGATGATCCACAGGAGTTTGGAAAAGGCTGCTTTAAAAGGCTCGGGCTCGGGGGCGAAAAAGTCGGCTTCGCCGATGCAGTCGGAAGCGAAGCAGATGTTTTCCGCTTCGTCGCGTCCGCGTCTGCCTTTGATAATTTCAAACGATACACGCTGACCTTCGGCGGGCGGGTGCGGCAGTGTGGTGAAGGCGGAGAGCGGGGCGAATATTTCTTTGCCCATGTTTTCTTCACGGATGGCTCCGAACCTCCGATTGTCGTTCCAGCGGATGATGGTTCCGTAATGACGCATTTTATCTATATAGAATAGTTGTTGTTTAGGTCGGTATTTTAAACGAAATATATAAATGGACAAGGGGATGGGTTGATATTTATATGTAAATTTTGGGTTTTAAAGTTAAGAAAGATATTTTTGAAAATAGGTTGTTAATATTTTTATGATTTTATGGGTGCTTTGTTGTTGTCGTGCCGGGATCGTCTGAAAACTCGTCTTCATGTTTGAGCGAACGTGCTTTATCCGCTTTCAGACGACCTGTGTATTGCATCAAAGCAAAGGCTGCTGCCGCACGATGGCGCGGATGACGGCGCGGTTGGGGTGCAAGGCGGTGCGCAGGCGTTGGGACAGCGGCTGGGGCAGACCGAGGATGTCGGCGGCGATGGCGGCAGCGCAGATAGGTGCGGTGGCGAGGCCGCGCGTGCCGTGGGCGGTGTTGATGTAGGCGTTCGGCAGGTAGGGACAGGGGACGTTGTCGAGGCGGTAGTTTTTGTCCAACGCGAGTTTGGCGTAGGTGGTCTGTATGGCGGCGATGTCACCGAGTGCGCCGACGACGGGCAGGTGGTCGGGGCTGTCGCAGCGCAGGGCGGCGTGTCCTTGCGGCGGGGAAGAGAGGTCGTCTGAAAACGAGTAAAGAGAGTTTCGCTCAAACGAGTTTTGCTCAAACAATGATTGCGCCAATGGCGGGTTGAGTTGTTGCAGGGCGGCGCGGTTGGCGGCTTCTTCGTGCGGGTGCCAAGCATCGTCGTTGCTGTTGAGGACGAAGGTTGCGCCGTAGCAGTGTTGCCCTTGCCAGCTCGGGCTGATGTAGCTTTCGCCGGATAAGGCGCAGCGCAGGCGTGTGGAAAAACCGCTTGCCGCCGCTATGCCGGTTTGCCCGCGAATTTGGCGGAAAGGCAGGGCGGAGACGTTCGCGTTGGCGGCGTTCGGGCTGTGCGCGCCCATGCAGTAAATAATGCAGCGTGCGCTGAAGCTGCCGCGCGGCGTGTGCGCCGTCCAGTTTGCGCCGTCATATTCGGCGGAGGATAGGGGCGTGTTTTCGTGCAACGCAATCAGCGGATGATTCAGCAAGGCGCGGACAACGGCGGGCGGGTTCAGCCATACGCCCTGCGGCCAGTAAAGGCCGTCTGAAAAGACGTCTATGCCTGCGATTTGCGCGGCTTCGTCGGCGGAGACGCTGCGGTAAAGGTGGGTGTGATGCTGCTGTAAACCCAATGCCTGATTGCGTTTGCGTTCGGCTTCGTCGAAATTGAGGTGCAACACGCCGTCGCCGCCCCATGCGTCGGAATCGGGCAGCAGGTCTTGCAGTAGGCGGCGGGTGTAGCCGTAGCCCGCCAGCAGCAGTTCGGTCTGCTCGGTGTCGTGCGGCGAGATTTTGGCGTAGAGCAGCCCTTGGCGGTTGCCGCTGCCGCCTTGCGCCGCTTTGCCCGCCTCCAAAACGGTAACGCGCACGCCGTGTTCCGCCAGTTTGCGCGCGGTCGCAGCGCCGGCAATGCCCGCGCCGATAACCAGCGCGTGTTCGGGCGGGGTGGTGGCTTGAGGTCGTCTGAACCAAGGTTTGACGGGTTTGGGCGCGGCTTGCTGCACGGTTTCGGTCTGCCATTCGATACGGTCGAAATGTTCGTGCAGGCTGTCGGCGCGCTGCGGCGGGATAAGCCAGAGATGCACATCAGGCAACAGGTTTTCTAGAAAGTTGACGCTGTTGAACTGAAGGCATTTCAGGGCTTGGTCGAGGCGGTTTTTCAGACGGCCTTCCAGCTCGGTCGGGGCATCGGACAAATGAAAATCGGGCATGCGGTTTTCGGTCAGACAAGCAACCAGATGCAGCGGCGCGGGATGAGTTTCAATCACACGGGCAAGTTCGGCGGGGGCGGGCAGGGTGTTCCAAGCGAGGATGGGCATGGCGGAGTCGTCTGAAAAAAAAGGTGGGTAAAAACGGGTAAGGAGTCAGAATGGTTATAGCAGATTAAAATAAGAAGTGCCAACATTGTCATTCATGCTTGTAGGCTTGAGATTATGTTAATCACTAAACATTTCTGAAAGATTGAGGTCTGGGTTTCCACTTGCTCGGCAGGCATGGGATAAAGCTGCCGGATAAAGAGGTCGTCTGAAAATGGTTGTGTAATGGGTTATAAAAAATTGGTCGATGATGGCATATCTTTGATGTTGCAATATCCGTTGTGATCATGCTATTTGTTATGGTTATTGCTAAATTGGATGACTTTGGTTAAAGTCGTTTGTAATAATTTCTTTAATAAATAATAAAAGGCATAAAATGAAAAAGATGCTTAAGAATGCATTAAAAGAAGCAATTAAAGAGGTATTTGAAGAGGCGGCAAAAGGGGTATTGCATTATGTGGATAATTTTTTTGTTATGGTAGGTTATTTCTTTGCCGTTGCAATATTCGGCAGTATCGCAATCATTGCATACTATTTTTATCCAATCATTACAACAATAGTTTTAGCCCTTGCTGTAATTGGTTGGGTAGCGGAATTCTTTGAACGCCGCAAATCTAGAAACAGCTAAACCCGATTTAAATTAATGGCCCGCCTTCATTCGGCGGGCCGTTTCTTTGAATATGCGTTTTCAGACGACTTTAATATATCACCCTTATAAAGCGATGATTGCCAATATTTAATGTCCTTTGGCTTTAAAAGGAACATCTGTTTATTTATACAAGCTGTTCGCCCCAGTGTAATTTTTGGCGCAGGGTTCGGAAGTATTGGTAGTCGGTGGGGTGGAGGATGCGCAGGGGGTTGTGGTAGCGGCGGATGATGATGCGGTCGAGGTTTTGTACGTCGATAAAGGATTGTCCGTCGAAATGGACGCGGGCATCGCCGCTTTGGGTAACGAGGATTTCGATTTCGGAGGTATCGGGAATGGCGATGGGGCGGTTGGTCATGGATTGGGGGCAGATGGGCACGAGGGTGAAGGCGTGCAATCCTGCCTGCATGATGGGACCGCCGGCGGCTAGTGAGTAGGCGGTGGAGCCGGTGGGGGTGGAGACGATGAGGCCGTCGGAGCGTTGGGTATAGACGAATTCTTGGTTGATGAAGACTTCGAACTCTATCATCTGGCCTGCGCCGCCGCGTGAGAGGACGGCATCGTTGAGGGCGAGGGCGCGGTGGATGGTTTCTCCGTCGCGAACAAGGGTGGCTTCGATGAGGATGCGCTCTTCGGGCAGGTATTTGCCTTCGAGGACGGGCAGCAGCTCTTCGGTCATGTTTTCGCGAGGGATTTGGGTGAGGAAGCCTAAATGCCCTTGGTTGATGCCGATAACGGGCACGGTACGGGGGGCGATTTCGCGGGCGACGGAGAGGAAGGTGCCGTCGCCGCCGAGGACGATGACGAGGTCGCAGTGTTTGCCCAAGTCGGATTTGCTGACGATGTGGCAGCCGACGGTATCTTGAACATAGATGCAGCGTTCTTCTATGCCGATTTCGTCAAGATAGACGGTGAGGCCGTGTCCCTGCAGGAATTGGATGAGGGTGTGGGCGGTATTTTGGATTTCGGGGGTATTGGGGCGGGTTACGATACCGATGTTGTGAAACGGGCTGTTCATAGGCATGGGTCGTCTGAAAATTAGTCTATCCAGATGTCGCGTTCGAGCCGGTCGAGGCGTTCGTTGAGACGGGCAACGTCGTCGCGCAGTTTGTCCACTTCTTCCATCCAGGCGGACAGGGTGGCGGCGTCGATAACGGGGGATTCGGGTTCGCGGGAAAAGTCGCTGATTTGCTCGGCTATGCTTTGTCCGATTTTTTTGACGGTTTGCCCGATGTTTGCGGCGCGTTCGCTGATGCTGCCTGCGAGTGAGTCGCCGAAGATGCGGGCGAGGTCGTCTGAAGCGTAGTAGCGCAGGCTGCCAAGTATGGGCAGGACGGTCATGCCGAGCATGAGGTCGCCTTCGAGGCTGATGTCACCGACGCCGGGTTCTTGTCCGGTGAGTATTTTGCGGATGGCGCTTTGGTGGAAGGTGATGAGGGTGTCGGCGGGTTGGTCGGCGGTTTCGAGGAAGCCGTCGTGATTGATGCGTCCGGTCAGTCCGAATCCGGCGAGGTTGAGGCTCAGGGTTTTGCCTGACAAGCGGGACAAGTCTTGTCTGTGTTCCGGATTTTGCTGTATCAGGTGGTTGATAACGGGAAATAGGGCGGACATAGCGTGTTCTCGATACTTTCGGGCTTGGGGTTGTATAGTGGGTGAACTTGATTTGTACGGCGATGCTTCGCCTTATCCTGATTTTGTCGACTCACTATGTTAAGTAAGACTGTGTTTTTTGGTTTTGGTTTTGCCGCTGCCGAAAGGTCGTCTGAAACGGTCGCGGAGCCGTAATTTTACAGGCTTAAGCCGTCGGCGGAAACGGTATTTACAATTTTGCCGCTGCTTGTGTCATCAGGCGCGAAATCGGGCGGAGGGAGACCGAGTTTGGCGGCTTCGGCCGTATAGAAATCGCGGCGGGTCGGGTGGCGCGGTTCGACGATGTTGCGGATGCGTCTGCCGTTTGGGTTGAGGGCCGTCTGAAACAGGGTTTCGACGGCGATGTCGCGGTGGACGATATTGACAGGCTGGTTGCCGCCCGGGATGTTTTGCTTTTGAACAAGACGGCTGACGGGATGGCGTTCGGCGCAATAAAGCCCGCCCAACCGCAGGATGTCGATGTTCGGAACGCCGCTGTCGAGCAGGTATTGTTCGGCGGCGAGGATTTGGCGGGCGGACTCGGTTTGCGGGTCGGGTGTGGCAGTTTCGTCGCATTCGCGCGCTTTATCGCCGTAAACGCTGGTGCTGCTCGTGAAAATCAGGTGTTGCACATTGCACGCTCGGGCAAGTTCTGCCCATTGTTTGATGGTGTCGGCGTAATGCGTCAGCGAGGATGGCGGCAACAGGCAGAACCAAACGGGTTTGTCGGCGTGGTGCCGCCAAAAGCTTGTATCGCGGGCAAGGTTCGCGCTTTGAAACACGTTGTCTTGATTGAGGTCGATGGTGTCGAGGTGTACGGGCAGATTAATATCGTCCGAAGTCAGGCTGCGCTTGATGGCGGCAACGCGGCTGTCGTGTTCGTAGAGTTTCTGCGCCAAAGGACGGCCGAGGTAGCCCAAGCCTAAGATGGATGCGTCGGGGGAAGTATTCATGATTTTGATGGTTTAGATGTAGTCTTTTACGTTCGGGCTTCTGCCGAACACGGCTTGGTGAGATTGGCGGATACAGAGCCGGTTGAACATGACGCGTTGGGTTTGGTTGCCGTCAATAATCTTCACTTTGCCTTGCAGTTTCGGCGCGTCATGATGGAAAGTATTTTTAAAATCGTGCCAGCGTGCGGCTTGCAGGTGGACGACGGCAAACATATCGTGGGAAATATTGACGCCGATGCTGATGAGTTCGGATGATGCCTGAAGGCAGAAACCGCTGTCGCCAAAGAGGCACAGCCCCGTATCGTCGGGATAGCGGAACAGCTCGATTTTGACGGCTTGCGGTTCGGCAAAAACGGCGCAGAACAGCCGCTCGAACAGCGACGGTTGCGAAACGCCTTCGCTCAACATGCCATACAGCCCTGAGAGCCAGTTGACATAGCCGAGAAAGGAAAAATGGAAATCCTGCATGATGGATTCGATGCGTTTCGGGTCGCGGCGGCTGATGAGGCTGACGAACTCGAATCCCGCTTCGGGGAGCCGTGAGCGCAGGATTTGAAGTAGGCGGTAGGCAAACGGGTTTTGATGGTTGCGGGGATTGCGCAAAATGCCGAGAAATTTGAGCCGCAGCACGCGCCACAGCGCATCGGGGACTTTGACTGAGTCTGTTTCGGTGAAACCGGCTTCGCTCGTTTTAACGAAACTCGCTTCGCTCATTTTCAGACGACATCCGGGCAGCGTGCGCAAGTGTTCGCAGGCATCTTCGTAGCCGCTTTCGTGGCGGTTGAACCAGCTTTCTAGGTTGTATTGGTTGCCGGTGTTTTCAACGAAAGCCAGCGTATAGAGGTTTTTCGCCGCCAGATTGCCGATGATGTTGACGCTTGCCGCTTCAGGCGGGGCGGCCGGTTTGGCAGCGTGTTTGCGTTTTTTCCTTTCATTATGCGGCTGATAGGAATGAGTGCCAAACAAGGATAGGGGCAGCCGGTAAACATTTTGGTTTTGCGGACTGACTTTGGGATTGTGCGCATGCTGCCGTTGTTCGGTTTGGGCGATATAGTGGTGTTCCTTGGTCGGATTCGCCGTCAAAAGCGCATAGGGCTTGCTGCTGCCTTCTGGCAGAGGCTGGTCGCCTAGGATGAAAACTTGTCGGGTCATGGCTTGGGAAAGGTCGTCTGAATGTGCCGATTATAGTTTATCGGGGCAAAGGTATTCAAAATCCCTGCAATAGATTGGAACGCAGGTTTTATAGCCGATTGAAATAAAAGGGCTGTCATTCCCGTCCGTGTTTATACAGGGACGGGAGAAGGCATCAATTGTTTTGGTTTGAACTGGCTGGATTGAGTTTTCAGACGACCTAAAAACGGTTTTTCAATTCCCGCAGCGCGGCGAATACTTCCAAACCGCTGTCCAGTTGCTTCCCTGCCAAATCTTCAACCCGTTCGCGGACTTCGGGCAAATCGACCCGTAAAAACGGATTGATTTTGCGTTCATGTGCGAGAGTTACAGGCAGGGTCGGCGTATGTTCCGATGCGCGCAAAGCTGCTTGAATATCGGGATTTTCCGGCTCGATAAATTCGGCAAAACGCAGATTAGAAGCGGTGTATTCATGCGCGGGATAAAACAGCGTTTCTTCGGGCAACTGATTGAATCTTTGGAAACTGTCGTACAAATCTTCTATCGTTCCCGTAAACACCCTGCCACAGCCGGCGGAGAATAATGTATCTCCGCAGAAAACGTGCAGACCTTCGGTGTTTTCCAAAAGATAGCTGACGTGGCGGTCGGTATGGCCGGGCGTCGCCCACACGGTAACCAGCCCGTCACCGAAGGGAAACTGCGTACCCGCCGCAACCGTATGCGTTGCCAAGTCAATATCCGCCTCTCCGTACACGGGCGATTCCATAAAGCCGTTTTTGAGAGATTGGACTCCGCCGATATGGTCGTGATGCAGATGGGTAATCCACGTTTGCGCCAGCATCAGGCGGTTGCGGACGAGGAATACCAAAACAGGCGTGGCATCGGACGGATCGACGCAGGCGGCGTGATTGCCATCTTGAATCATCCAGATGTAGTTGTCGTTCAGGGCTTTGACAGGGGTGATGTTCATAATGTGGTTCCCTCACTTGGAAATAGCGGATTTTAGCTGATGATGAAAAGGTCGTCTGAAAATCTTGAGCAAGTTTTTCAGACGACCTTTTTTATGAACGGATAAAAATAGCGGCAGAGGGTTCGGATTATTTTTGATCTATGTGTTCATATCCGGGGCAATCTGCATTGCTTGCCCAAAAGATACCGTCGCTGTCGAGATAGACGGAGCAGGCCTCTTTGCTTTTGTATCCGTCATTCGGCTTGGCTTCGAGCAGGAAGCCCGAGGCGGACGGATTCTCTTTCCCTTTTTGGGTGTTTTGATAGTTGAAAAACTGGATGGTGAAGTATTCGTTTTGAACTAGGTCTGTTGCCGGGAAATTCTCAAACGTACGGTTTTGCGCGTAGAAGCGTTCGAGATTATGGGCGTTGATCAGCAGCTCGGAACGGACGTTCTCCAAGCGGCTTTTACGGATAAAGCGTTCGTAGGAAGGATAGGCGAGGGTGGCAAGGATGGCGAGGATGACGATGACGATGAGCAGCTCGACCAGAGTGAAGCCTTTTTGTAATGTGTTTTTCATGATATGTCGTAATTTTTATTGTATGGGCAGGAATTCAGACTGCAATTATAGTTCTTTTCTCCCATTTTGAATGTTTGGATAAATTTCAGGATTGGGAAAATATGTAAATGCGTTGCAATATCTTGGAAATGGTTTTTTATAAAATGATTATAAAACAATTTATTATGATTTTATTTGATTTGCCGTTGACTTGGCTGGAGTAAAGGCTTGCAGTAAAATCCGCTCGTTTTCAGCGTTTTCGGCGGATAAGTGTTGGGATTATGCGACATGAATCGGGTGCCGGATTGAACAGATGAAATGGATGAATCAGAAAGTCAGTTATGGCAAAAATCATTAATAAATGGACGGTTGGAATAACGGTTGCTGCGGTGCTTGGGTTTGCTGCGTGGTCTTATTTCCAGCCCGAACCTCAAACTTCTTACATCACGGAAACGGTCAAACGCGGAGACATCAGCCAGACGGTATCCGCTACGGGCGAGATTTCGCCGTCGAACTTGGTGTCGGTGGGCGCGCAGGCTTCGGGGCAGATTAAGAAGCTGTACGTCAAGCTCGGACAGCAGGTTAAAAAGGGCGATTTGATTGCGGAAATCAATTCGACCACTCAGGTGAACACGCTGAATACGGAAAAATCCAAGCTGGAAACGTATCAGGCGAAATTGGTTTCTGCCGAAATTGCGTTGAACAGCGCGGAGAAGAAATACAAGCGCGAGGCGGCTTTGTGGAAGGAAAACGCGACGTCCAAAGAGGATTTGGAAAGCGCGCAGGATGCGCTGGCTGCGGCTAAGGCGAACGTTGCCGAGCTGAAGGCTTCCATCAAGCAAACCAAAATCTCCATCAATACTGCCGAATCGGAATTGGGCTATACCCGCATTGTTGCGACGATGGACGGTACGGTGGTGGCGATTCCGGTGGAAGAAGGGCAGACCGTGAACGCGGTGCAATCCACGCCGACGATTATCCAGTTGGCGAATCTGGATACGATGTTGAACAAAATGCAGATTGCCGAAGGCGATATTACCAAGGTTAAAGCGGGGCAGGATATTTCGTTTACGATTCTGTCCGAACCGGATACGCCGATTAAGGCGAAGCTTGACAGCGTCGACCCGGGCTTGACCACGATGTCGCTAGGCAGCTACACCACCAGCACGGACACGACTTCCAATGCGATTTACTACTACGCCCGCGCTTTGGTGCCTAACCCCGACGGCAAACTTTCCATCGGTATGACCACGCAGAATACGATTGAAATCAACAGCGTGAAAAACGTTTTGCTCGTGCCGACGCTGACGATTAAAAAACACGACGGCAAATCGTTTGTCAGCGTTTTGGGTGCGGACGGTAAAGCTTCGGAACGCGAGATTACGGTCGGTCTGAAAGACAGTATGAATACCGAAGTCAAAAGCGGTTTGAAAGAAGGCGACAAGGTGGTGATGTCGGAAATGAGCGCGGCGGAGCAGGCTGAAGCGGCGCAACGCGCCATGCAGGGTCCGCCGAGATAAATAGGCAACAGGTCGTCTGAAAGTTTTGTTTCTGAGCAAAATCCCCTTTCAGACGACCTTTCCACTCCATACATCATTATCGGTCGGAAACACTTATGAGCTTAATCGAATGTAAAAACATCAACCGCTACTTCGGTAGCGGCGCGAACCGCGTTCATGTTTTGAAAGATGTCAGCCTGTCGATAGAGAAGGGCGATTTCGTCGCCATCATCGGGCAGTCCGGTTCGGGCAAATCCACGCTGATGAACATCCTCGGCTGTTTGGATAGCGCGACTTCGGGTTCGTATCAAATCAACGGCATCGAAACCGCCAAAATGGAGCCGGACGAATTGGCGGCATTGCGGCGCGAACGCTTCGGCTTTATTTTCCAACGCTACAACTTGTTGGGCTCGCTGACGGCGCGGGACAATGTCGCCCTGCCTGCCGTGTATATGGGCATGGGCGGCAAAGAGCGTTCCACACGTGCGGAGAAGCTGTTGCAGGATTTGGGTTTGGAAGGCAAGGAAGGCAACAAACCCAGCGAACTTTCCGGCGGTCAGCAGCAACGCGTTTCCATCGCCCGCGCCCTGATGAACGGCGGCGAAATCATCTTTGCTGACGAGCCGACCGGTGCGCTCGATACCGCCAGCGGCAAAAACGTAATCGAAATCATCCAAAAGCTGCATAAAGAAGGGCATACCGTGATTATGGTTACGCACGATCCCGGTATCGCCGCCATCGCCAACCGTATCATCGAAATCCGCGACGGCGAAATCATCTCCGACACTTCAAAAAATCCCGAAATCCCCGAAAGCAAAATAGAACGCATCAAAGAAAAATCTTCGTGGCTGTTTTATTACGACCAATTCGTCGAAGCCTTCAAAATGTCGGTGCAGGCGATTATGGCGCACAAAATGCGTTCGCTCCTGACCATGCTCGGCATCATCATCGGCATTGCCTCGGTCGTGTCCGTCGTCGCTTTGGGCAACGGTTCTGAGAAGAAAATCCTCTCCGACATCAGCGCGATGGGAACGAACACCATCAGCATCTTCCCCGGACGCGGTTTCGGCGACAGGCGCAGCGGCAGGATTAAAACCCTCACCATTGACGACGCTAAAGTCATCGCCAAGCAAAGCTACGTCGCTTCCGCCACGCCGCAGACGACCTCCGGCGGCACGCTGACCTACCGCAACACCGACCTGACCGCCTCGCTGTACGGCGTGGGCGAACAATATTTCGACGTGCGCGGGCTGAAGCTGGAATCAGGTCGCCTGTTTGACGAGGGCGATGTGAAAGAAGACGCGCAAGTCGTCGTGATTGACCAAAACACCAAAGAAAAACTCTTCGGCACGGATGTCGATCCGTTGGGCAAGACCGTACTCTTCAACAAACGCCCGCTGACCGTCATCGGTGTGATGCAAAAAGAAGAAAACTCTTTTGGCAATTCCGATGTATTGATGCTTTGGTCGCCCTATACGACCGTGATGCACCAAATTACCGGCGAGAGCCACACCAACTCGATTACCGTCAAAATCAAAGACGACGCCAACACCCAAGTCGCCGAAAAAGGACTGACCGAGCTGCTCAAAACGCGGCACGGTACGGAAGACTTTTTCATGAACAACAGCGACAGCATCAAGCAAATGGTTGAAACCACTACCGGCACGATGAAACTGCTGATTTCCTCCATCGCCCTGATTTCATTGGTGGTCGGCGGTATCGGCGTGATGAACATCATGCTGGTGTCCGTAACCGAGCGCACCAAAGAAATCGGCGTGCGTATGGCGATCGGCGCGCGGCGCAACAACATCCTGCAACAATTCCTGATCGAAGCGGTCTTAATCTGTATCATCGGCGGCTTGGTCGGAGTAGGGCTGTCCACGCTCATCAGCCTTGTGTTCAACCATTTCGTCACCGAATTTCCGATGGAAATTTCCATCGGCTCCGTCATCGGCGCGGTTGTCTGCTCGACAGCTATCGGCGTGGCGTTCGGTTTTATGCCCGCCAACAAAGCCTCCAAACTCAACCCGGTTGACGCCTTGTCTAAGGATTAAAGTTTCAGACGACCTCCAAACCCCAAAGGTCGTCTGAAAATCCCGTTTGGATATTGTCATCACAATGAATATATAGTGGATTAACAAAAATCAGGACAAGGCGACGAAGCCATAGACAGTACAGATAGTACGGAACCGATTCACTTGGTGCTTCAGCACCTTAGAGAATCGTTCTCTTTGAGCTAAGGCGAGGCAACGCCGTACTGGTTTAAAGTTAATCCACTATACACACACCGAGGAAAACCTAATGATTACCCTACATGTATTGGCACAGTCCCGCGCCCTGCGCATCGTCTGGCTGCTCGAACTCATCGGCGCACCGTATCAAATCAAAACCTACGCGCGTCATCTCGAAACCCTGCTTGCGCCCGACGAACTCAAAGCCGTACACCCGCTGGGCAAGTCCCCCGTTATCGACGACGACGGATTCGTACTCAACGAAAGCGGCGCGATTACCGACTACCTGATTCAAACCTACGGCGGCGGATGCCTCATGCCCGAACGCGATAGCCAAGATTACTGGCATTACCAACGCTGGCTGCACTATGCCGAAGGTTCGCTGATGCCCTTGCTTTTGCTTGGGCTGGTGTTCCGCAAAATAGAAAACGCCCCCATGCCGTTTTTCATCAAGCCCGTCGCACGCAAAATCAGCGGCAACGTCAAAAACGGCTTTATCGAGCCGCAAGCCGCCCTGCATCTAGCCTATGTCGAAAACGAATTAAACGGCAAAGACTGGCTGGTCAGCAACCAACTCAGCGGCGCCGACATCATGATGAGTTACCCGCTGCAAGCCGCCGCCGACCGCTTCGGATTGGCGGACTATCCCAACATCCGCGCCTATTTGCAGCGCATCGAAAACGACCCCGCCTATCAAACGGCGGTAGAGAAAGCAGGCGGCCCGCTGCTGCGTTTGGATAAATAAGGTCGTCTGAAAACAGCAAAAGTCGGGTCTGGCTGCCCGACGAGATACCGAATACACAGTTCACACAATACATTGCGAAAACAGACCGAAGATCGTCCGAACCCACAACATATAGTGGATTAACTAAATCAGGACAAGGCGACGAAGCCATAGACAGTACAGATAGTACGGAACCGATTCACTTGGTGCTTCAGCACCTTAGAGAATCGTTCTCTTTGAGCTAAGGCGAGGCAGCGCCGTACTGGTTTAAATTTAATCCACTATACATCCGCTTTCAGGTTTTCAGACGACCTCCAAACCAAAGGCTAAAACATGAACCCCGACAAAGTACGACGAAGCAAGCTGAACACGCTGACCGACCTGCCCAATGTCGGCAAAGCCGTGGCGGAGGATTTGGCTTTGCTCGGCATCACGCAGCCGCAGGATTTGGCGGGGCAGGACGCTTACGAAATGTACGACCGCCTGTGCAGCCTGACCGCAACCCGACACGATCCCTGCATGATCGATATTTTCCTGTCGCTGGTTGATTTTATGCAGGGGAACGAACCGAAGCCGTGGTGGCATTTTACGGAACAGCGAAAAGCGTTTTTAGCCGATAAATAAACGCAGCCGATGAGATTGTTCAGACGACCTCGCTACCTTTCAGGTCGTCTGAAACCTTAAACCGAAAGACACAACATGCAGAAAAAACCTTTTTTTCAGACGGCATTATCCCTGTCGCTCGCCCTTGCCTTAAGCGCGTGCGCCGTCCACAGCACCGACCAAAACCTCACGCTCGAATCGACAGGGCAGGTGATGAGCGCGGAGGAAACCGCCGAACGCTACGACGTGAACGGAAACTGGTGGGAAATCTACCAAAGCCTGCAGCTCAACGCCCTGATGGCGCAGGCTTTGGAAAACAATATCGATTTGAAACAGGCGGCCATCAGCGTCAATAAAGCCCTGTATCAGGCAAATATTTTGGGGGCGGATTTGGCGCCGTCGTTCAGCGGTTCGCTGGGCGCGTCCACATCCAAAAACCTGAAAACCGGCAGCCACGGCAACACCTTCAGCAGCCAGCTCGGCTTGAGCTACGAATTGGATTTGTGGCGCAAACTCAGTGCCACCACCGACGCGCAAGTCTGGGAATACCAAGCCACGCGGCAGGATATGGCGAACACGCGCCTGACTTTGATCAACAATGTCGCCGACGCCTATTTCAACATCGCCTACCTCAACGAAGCCATTGAATTGGCGCAAAAATCCCTCAAGCAATATCAGGAAATCAACCGCATTGCCGATGCCAAGTTCCGCTACGGCAGAGCCGATTCCAGCCAGCCGACGCAGGCGAAACAATCGCTGTTGAGCGCGCAAAACAACCTGATTTCCCTGAAAAACAGCCTCGACACGCAAAAACAGGTTTTACGCAACCTGCTCAACCTCAAACCGAACGAAGCCATCGCCGCCGACCCCGCGCAATACCGACTGCTGCCCGTCAAAGGCGTGAACCTCGACGTACCGATTACCGTGTTGGCGAACCGCCCCGACCTGCGCTCCGCCGAATACCGCCTACAATCCTCGCTCCAATCCGTCGAAGCGCAAAAACGCAGTTGGTATCCCTCGATTACCTTGGGCGCAAGCTTGAGCACGTCGTCTGAAAAAGCCAAAAGCACGTTTAATATCCCGCTCTTGGGCGGCTCCGCCACCATCAACCTGCCGTTCCTCAACTGGCAGACCATGAAGTGGAAAGACAAAACCGCCCAAGCCAATTTCGACAGCGCCAAACTCGACTTTGAAAAAGCCCTGACTACCGCGCTGAACGAAGTCAACACCAACTACCTCGCCTACCAAAACGCCCAAGCCGCGCTCAATAACCAAGAACAGCGTTACGCTTTGGACAAGAAAAACAGCCGCTACTACCAAGTGCGCTACCAATACGGCAAAAACGAGCTGAAATACTGGCTGGAAGCGTTGAGTACAGAATACGGCTCCGCCCAAAACGTGTTGAACCAGCGGTACGAAACGCTGAAATACGAAAACATGGTGTATAAGGCGATGGCGGGACGTTATACGCCGAAATAGGAATGAGCAATTTCAAAATGCCGCCTGAAAAATCAGGCGGCATTTTTAATTTTGTTAATCAAATTAATCGAAGATGATGTAGCCGGTTCTTTATTTAACTGACTTGATGTACAAGAAATACCTACCTTAAAACCCTGACAAATGGCTAAGTACGGCGGATTTAAGTATGGATGCTTTCTGATTGTTCTACACGCCACAAAGAACAGCAGTCTTAGCGGTTTTGTTGGTGCTTTTAGTCAGTGTTTTCCGTTTGCCGTCTATACGGTATTTCAGGCGGAAAACTTTCCCGCCTACTGGGGTAACTTCAAGATACAATCCACCGCCGTCAAACAGCTTGGTCTTTTTCCCTGTTTCGGCGGGCTTGGCGTTTTTGATTTGTCGGCCATTCAGCGGCATGGTGGGGGTATGTTTTAGGGGGTATTTTCAGATACCCCGAATCATACCCCCTGGAGTTTAGTTGATTCAATTAGATTAAATTAGACGGCGTTATGTAGCCAAAAAGAAAACGATGGGATGAGACCTTTGCAATAACATAGGTTACTAAAATTTTATGCTCAATCTCATTTTCAAAATGCAAAACCTTTCTGATTTTTCCTACTTTTTGCTCAATATTAGGAAGGTTTTAGTCAATTGAAATTTTTTGGCGCATTTTTATGCGTCAAATTTCGTTAACAGACTATTTTTGCAAAGGTCTCGGGATATAAAGAAGCCTGAAACCCTTGCATTTACAAGGATTGGTTAATGGCATTAGACGGGATTAAACGAAAAAAAACGCTTAGAATTTCTAAGCGTTTTTGTATGTTGACGGAGAGACTCAAACTGAATAGATAATATATTGTTTTTATTTAATTAAATTTTTAATATATTTCAAAATACCGTAAAAAATACCGTAAATTTGTCAAAGTCAAAATTTTTCAGGGGCAAGCATTACTCCGTTTTAGCTGTTCGCCATCAGATTAGCGGCTGATATTCAGTTCCGCCGTTTTGCCTGTCTTAGCAAGCATGGTTAATAACGCATCTATCGTGAACTTGCTGATTTTGCCGTTTACCAAATCGGAAACACGGGGGCGGCTGGTGTTAAAGATTTCTGCCGCCTGTTCCTGTTTCAAGTTCTGCTCTTTTATCCATGCGCTGACGCTTTCGGCAAGCTGTAACTTGGTTCTGATAATCATATCGCTATGTGCCTTGAGTTTGGCGGCTTCGTCAGGCTGAAAACCCAAATCGGCAAAAACATTACCGCCTACCGGTGTGATATGCGTGGTTTTCGATGTCATTTTTCTATCTCCTGTATCAATGCCCTATATCGGCTCTTGATGATTGCTGTGTCTTTCGGGGCGGTTTTTTGGCTCTTCTTTTGGAAGCTGTGCAATACATAGATGGCTTTTTCAAACTTAGCCACATAAACTACTCTAAACGCCCCGTCGGGCAAACGTTTTCTAAGTTCCATAACCCCGCTGCCAAGACTAATCATCGGCTTGAAGTCTGTCGGCTCTAAGCCATTTTGGATTAATCCCAACTCATAGCCGAAATGCCTTACCGCTTCAATCGGAAAGGCTTTTAGGTCTTCTAGCGATGTATCACGCCATTCAATCGGCTTCTCTCTGTTCATGTATCAAATTTTATACAAATAAGCAGCAAGAGGCAAGAATTAAGAAAAAGCATATATACACAAAAAAACGCAAAAATCGTTTGTTACCTTGTTACCAATGGCTGAAAGGCTTGCCAGTCATGGCTTTCGTGGTAACAAAACACATATCTTAACCTTGTTACCGTTTGTTACCGCCCCTGTTTTTTAAGCGTAACCATCTGAATATAAAGGGGTAACAAATGGTAACAAATCGGTAACAAGTAAATTTATGTTCATTTGTTACCGCTTTTTCTTTGTTTTTATATTTATATTCATATAGTTATAAATGTTAAGTTTTATGGTAACAAAGGTAACAAGTGATTTTACCTCGCGCATAGGGTTTTATTTACGCGCGCGTATTGGTCTTGAAATTATTTATCCATCGTCTGCCTTTGTCGGCCATAGCGGAAACATGGCGTAATTGCGTTATAAGCGCGTTTTGCCGTTTGGGTATGGATTGGTATTAGGTAGGGGCTGAATAGCCCTAATTCGAGAAAATTAGGGGCTTTGCCATCGGTTTTATGGCGGATAGAATAGATTGTCTGAAGTAATGGACGTAAAAAAGCCCGCCTGTATCGGTCATGGCGGGCTTGGTGGGCGTTTTAAATTAACCCCATGCAAACGGTCAGTCGTCCAGCTCCATATCGGGGGTCAGCACATAAAACCAGCCGCTACCTTTGCGCTGGTGTTGGTAGCCTTTGTTTTTGTGGTTGTATTTCAGCAATCCCCCATCTAACAACACGCGGCAGACTTTCTGTTCATCGAAACTTTGGGCGATTTCATCGGCAAAGACGCGGCGGATTACCCACAATTCCAATTTCTCCCCCTCCTGTTTCCGATAGCCTGCATGGTCTTTATTGGTGCTTTTATCGCTCCAATCCGTAAACCTCATACCTAACGCGTATAGGTCGATAAAGTCCTCCGCCTGCTCGATGATTCGGCGGTCTTCGTGTTTCCCCGCCCCGTTGGTTTCCAGCCATTCATCAAAGCATTGTTTCACGCCTGCCATGCCTACGCCTGCGGCTAAACCGGTAACGGGGGCGGCAAGTTCCAAAGCGGCGGCGGCAAGGGCAAAGCGTTTTGCCACTCTTCGCGCCTGCCCTGACAATTCGGGGACGGTCTCCATAAATGCGGCCATGCGCTCGTTTGCCTGCCGTTTGGCTTGCTCTAGGTCGTCTGAAAGCCGTCGGATGAACGCTCTGCCCGCCGCTCCGTGATATTGTTCGGCGGATTGGGCGATATGTTCGCTCAATAATGCGCCGCTCTCGAAGCCGTGCAATGTGTCGTAAATACCGTATCGGGCGGCGGCTCTGATACTGGGCAGGCGGGCGGCTTGCCCTGCGTTCCAATCGCCTTTGTGGTGTTTCAGGATGGAATCGGGGGTCTTTTCGCCTGTCGAGAACATCATCACTTTCCAGCGGCTCAAGGCGCGGTTTCCGCCCTGTTTTGCGCCCTGTACTTTGTTGATTCCGTTCATGACGCTGTAAACGGTGTCGCCGATGACGTGGGGGCTTGCCTGCCCGATTTCGTCCAACACCAGCAAACCGTCATTGCGGGCGGCGGCGGTATTGGAAAAGCCTATTTTCGTGCCGCTCCAAGACAACAGGCTGCCCGATGGTCTGCCCCATACGCTCAAGGCTGCTTTTGCGGCGGTGGTCTTGCCGTCGGATGAATCGCCCGTCAGATGGAAACCGCCCGATTCTTCGCTCAACAGGGATAGCAAGGGGGCGGCAAAGGACGCGCCCAATGCCAAGCATAGGCGGCTATTTCCCGCTGCGTATCGGGCGATATTTTGCTGCCAGTCGCCAAGCTCTCCGTTTGGTCGGTATGCCGCCGCTTGGCTGGTGTCGCCGTTGTAGATGACGGCGGGGGTTTTGCCGTCTGCCGTGATGGTTTCGCCGCTGGGCATGATGTAGGTGTCGCCGTGCCAGCCCGCGCGGTCGGTAATGGTAAAGGCGGTACGGCTGCCCTGTGTCTGCAAATAGTCTGCCAGCCGCTCCCTTTTTGCCCGCCCGCTCATGACGGTCAAGCCGTAACTCTGCAAACGCTGCCAGCCCTGAACCGTGCCGATTTCCGCTTGTGGGATGGCGGCGGTCTTGGTTTGGCGTGTGATTTTGTCCTGCCAGCGGATAACGCGGTAATATGCGCCGTCGTTGTCCTGCCCCGTGCCGATGATGTCGATAGGGTCGGAAAGCAATAGCGGCTCTGTTTCGATGGCTTCGCCGTCTTTGCCTGTTCTGACGTTTATCCACCATACGCCCCGATGGTCGGTATCGAAGCGGGGGCGCGGGCGGTATGGTTCGATGTTGTCGATGTTGTAGTCTTCAATGGCTTTAGCGTCTATAATTACGTTCGTTTTCATGGTGTAACGTCTCCGTTTTGTTGGGTAGGGTCGTCTGATTGGGCTTCAGACGACCTTTTTCTTTCAGTTCGTCCAATGCGTCATAGCCTAGTGTGTCGCTCTGCCATATACGCGCCTTGATGCCCCGCTTGATGGCTCGGACTGCCAAATCATGCGCTGCTTTGAAACCTACGGGGCGCGGGGTGTCGTTATCGGCAATAATCACGATTTCCTTTAGGTCGTCTGAAAGTCGGTATTTCGCCATGCTGTTTGCGCTCAAGGCGGCGGATAAGCCCCAGTCATGGGCTTGGAACAGTTCGCGGGCGGCAAGGGCGGTTTCTATCCCCTCTGCGATGACAAGCCGTCCGTTTGCAGGGATGGGGAACAAGTGAACCGCCATGCCTGAAATGCTGCCCTGTTTGCGGCTCTGCATTTTCTTGGCGGGCAAATCTTCGCCCGTTTCGGGGTGGCTGATTGCAAGTTTTTGATAATGCGCGGCGTGTAGCCCGTCCTCTCCGTATGGCGTGTCATAGGTCGTCTGAAAATAGGTCATGTGCAAGCCTTGAAGCTCTCCGCCCGTATCGCGGATGGCGCAAACCATACAGGGGAAACGACCGATAAAAAGCGGCTTGTCTTCCCCCGTCGTCCAATAATCCGCCTCTCTCAAAAAACGGACGTTTTCAGGTAATTGCGCCATGTCCAAACCGCGTGATTTCAAATACTGCACGGCGGGGGAATCGGCGGTTATCGGATCTGCCCCGTTCCACAATGCGGCAAGTTTGCCGATTTGGTCTTTTTCGGGGCGTGGTTGCGTCTGTGGGCGCGTGGGCGGTATCGGTAAGGGGTTTGCCCCGCCCATGTTCAAAACGCCCGCTACGGCGCGTAATGCTTCGTCAAAACCGCAATTCAGATAGTGCATGACCAAGCCGAAACCGTCGCCCGCGCCATTGTTGTAATGGCTGCAAATGAATGTGCCGTTGCCGTCCTTGTCGTCGTATCTGAAACGGTCTTTACCCCCACACGCGGGGCAAGGCTGGTGTTTGTTTTTCAGGTATCGCGGGTCTATGCCGATGGCGGCGTGAATTTCCGGCCAACGGTATTGCGCGGCGGCTTTGATGTCTTGATAGGTCGGTTTCATTGTTCTACCTCCTCCGTTACAGGTTCTAAAACTACCCCCGCCATCGGGTCGGTCTCCCATATGGTCGGTGTTACCGTGATTGCCTGCTCCGTTTCTGCATGGGCGGGCTGGTTACAGGCTCGGATTGCCAAAGCCACCAACAACACCCCAAACACCAGCAAAGCGCGGTTGAAACAGCGGCGGAAACGGTCGTTTTTGTCAGTCGGTTTCATGGTTTATATCCTCCATGCCCCAGCGCACCAAAAATATCAAATATCGAAAAATCAAATACTTATGGAAACACTAGGGCGAAGTTTGCCCTATGCCGTCCAAAACGGGCGGCATAAAGGCGGGTGTTTTTCAGGGATTTAGTGGATTTGTTCGGCTGTCGTTACGCTAAAAGCTGCCCATGCTTTCAGGTCGTCTGAAAGCGAAGCAATAAACGACCGGCAGGCGGCAACGGCGGCGGCGTGTGATGGATAGATACCCAAACGGCGGGCGGTGCATGAATGAACGTCAATATCGGCTAAATACGCGGTCGGTTCGTGAACGACGGCGCAAAAGCCTTGTTTTACTTGAGATTGAACGTCTTGGATTTGGATAGAATTTGAAGATTGCATTTGAAATGCTCCTAACTGTTTGAGATTTGAGAAGCCCAAATAAGGGGGCGGTGCTCTCTCCTGCAGTTAGTCAGGCGTGGACGTTACCGTTACCACACACCGCCATAACTCGTGATAGGTCGTCTGAAATGTTAACGTTTAATAACATTGCAAACGCCCGTGAAAGAATTTTGGCGATAAAAAATCAGCGTTACCCTGCTGATTTGGGCTAACTGTATTTGAGAGAGAATCTAGATTCTGATTCTCAAGGCTCGATTTGTCAAATGATTTTTGCATCAGGCGGCTAAAATTTTTTATCCACGATAATCATGGTTATTACATACCCGATGCGCTCTGTATCTTCTCCAACGGTTCCGATGATGTCTTCAAGCGTGATTTCACTGTATGGCTTGTTTAAAAAAGCTTCCATGACTTGCTGCATTTCATCGCCCGTTAGCGGCGGAGTGTACTCTTCCTGTTTTACTTGGCTGACTTCCGCTTCTGCCTTGATTTCCGCCTTATCTACCAGCAAGCCCAGCATTTTTGCCTTGCCCATCGTTGCCGATACCGCCGCGCTGCTTTGCGGGGTAGGGGCTGCCAGTGCCGCCGCCCGCGCCTGTTCCAATTCGTGCAACAGGTCGCCCACCGTTACCGCGTGTCGTTGCCGCGCTTCTTCCTTTAAACCGTCCACCATCGCGGAAATATCGGGGTTTTGAAGCAGCTTATAGGCTTCATTCGTTACCGTTTCGGGCTTCATGTTGTCGGTGTTGTAGATTTGCCGATAGGCTTCGCTCGCATTGCCCGTTTCCACATACAGACGGGCAAACTGTTCTTGTTTCGGGGTCATGTCCTTAATCCTTTCAGAACGCCGCCCGATAGCCGTTTTTCAGCCTTTGGGCGGCTGTTTGGGTGTTGCTATTTCAAATTGTCCAAAGCCGCTTCTTTTTCTTTCTCTACGTCTTCCAAGATGTCGAAAATGGCGTTTTCTTCTCCGCCTGTGCCGTCCATCATGTTGAAGAAGCCGGGTAAACGTAAATCAATGATTCTATCTGGCATGGATTGCCCATAGGACGGACAATCAACCCGCAAACCGTTTTCAAGTAGCTTCATTCTCATCTCAACGGCGGCTTTACCGATTCCCACCAATTTCGCGGCGGCTTTGGTATAGGCGCGGGCGGCTTCCAAATATTCGGGCAAGTGGGTTTCTTCTATGTCGATGATAAACATCTCATAGCGGGAAACAGCCAGTAAATTGCGAAGCTCTGAAATGCGGTTCAGATGTTGGCGGCGTTCATCAAAAAGGCTTTCCAACAGTTCTTTTTGCGCTTCCAGCATATCGGCGGCGCGGTCTGCTTCTTCGCGTTTGGCGGCAATCTCTGAATCAAGCCCTTTGGCTTCTTCGCTGTTTGTGGGTTTGCCCATTTTCAACAAATTTGCAAATATGCCTTTGCGCCTGTTTCGTAGCCCTGCAAATTCATTGATTACCGCCTGCGCTTCTGTAACACCAGCTTCCGCCGCTTCAATTTGGGCGGTCAGTTCGCTGCATTTGTCTTCTACTTCTTTCAGTAACTTTTGACGGGTCGCAAAAGTTGTCTTTGTATATTCGATATTCATAGTTAAAATTCCTGATTTAATTGATTAATACGAACCGACCGCGTTTCACGGTTTCGCCGAATTGGTTGGTTACTTCTTCCATCACGGTAACGATGTCATGCCCCGCCCTGCGAAGCTCCATGATGCGCGTGTTGTAGCCTAATATACCCATTTGAGTAAGCTCCCATGATGTAACGCTGCCCTGCTTCAATCGGGATAAAACGCGCTCTTTTTGGCTTGGCATTTTTGCCTTGCCGTTGGTAGAATAATCGCTCATGCTTAATAATCCTTTCCGCCGTCTGAATGTCCTTTCAGGCGGTATTTGTTTTGCGCCTGATAAATTAATTTGCCTGCTCTTCGCGTTTGGCTGCCAGTTTGCCGATATAGTCGTCAATCTCGCTTGCAAGCCAACCCGTCGCATTTGCGGAAATTTTGAACGGGCGGGGAAAATCAGGGCGGTAATGGCGGCTTTTTGGGTTTACCCAATTCCAAATAGTCGCCCGTGAAACACCTAATGCGCGGGCGGTATCGTCTGCTCTCAATACTGTGTTATTCATATCCTATTGCCTTTCTTGAATCGGATTAGATGACAGGCAAAAATATAGCCGCCCATGTGGGCGGCTGTTAAGGAAGTAGCGTGTTGATTTCATGAAACACCGTGTTGATTTCATGAAGTCAGCTTGTTCATTTCATATTTTTCTGAAACTGGTTTACCCAAGCTGTAACCGTTCTTTCTGTCGGAACATCGGGGGCTGTGATTTCATCGTCATCAATTTTGCGGATAATCAGGCGGATTAATTCAGCTTTCCCCCCTCTTTCATTCAGCTTTTCCTTTCTTTCTTCCAATAACTGATTTACGGCAGCTATCGTTCCCGCTTTTTCATAGGGGCTTTGCTTGGCTTTACCTGCTTTGCGGGCGTTTTCTATAATAGATTGCATACCTATTTCGCCTGAATTTGATTCAAGTTCTATTAGTCCGATTGAATCAGTTATTAGGTTTGCAAGTCCCTGAAATTTATAGAATCTATCCTCATAACTAAGGCTGTCAAAATCTGTTACATAATCAAAAATAGCTTTTGCTGTAAATACATGCTGCATTTCCACCAGTGTTTTCCAGTCTTGCCCATAAGACAAGCCCTGAATTACAGGTTTTAATTGTTCTTGATAATTATAGGGTTCTTCAAATTCCTCCTCGAATTTTTTGATTGCCTCAAAACATTCTTGCTCCGTCTTTTCGATTTCCTCTGTACTTTTCTGTTTCCAGCAAAATGATTCAGGCGTGTGGTCAGTGGCATAAAAGGCTCTTCTCATAACCTTTTCAGCATTAAACCAATATGCCCCTAGTGCTTTGCCAAATTTTTTTGTACCTTTTATTTGATAAATAGCTTTGAATCTTTCATTATCAAGGCAATAATTTTTCTTAGTATCAGTATCTTGGTTATCGGTATTGGTCATTGTTTTAATCCTTTCTTTTCATCAGACGACCTTTAATCAGTCTTGCCATCTTGAATCAGTTGCAATGCTTGGTTATACCGTTCCCGCAAAAAGTCGCTATACCATTGCATAAACTCTTTGCGCTCGTTCAGATAATCGGCGCGGTTGTAGGCGGCGCGGATTTTGTTGTTTTCAATGTGGGCAAGTTGTCGCTCTATCGCGTCAGGGTTGAAACCTTGTTCATTCAAAACGCTGCTGGCAAGGGAACGGAAACCATGCGGGGTGGCTATCCCGTAATAACCCATGCCGTTGATGATTTTGCCCGCTGTATTTTCGCTAATGTAACCAGTTTTGGATTTAGGGCTTGGAAATAGAAAGGGTGTTTCGCCGGTTATGGCGTGTAGTTCGTTTAATAGCTCAATCGCCCAATCAGACAAGGGGATTGTGTGCTCTCGTGGCCGTTTCATACGATCAGCGGGAATCGTCCATGTTTTGCGCTTAAAGTCGATTTCCTGCCATTGGCCGCCGCGTATCTCTTTGTTTCGGGCAAAGCAAAGCATAATCAACATTACGCAAATTCTGTTTTGTTGCTCACAATCTGCCAGTATCAGGCGGCGGTAAAACTCCGGCAATTCTTCACGGGGTAGGGCGGGCATTCTTTTGCTTTCTGTTGGCTCTATATAGCCTTTCAGTAACGCGGCAGGGTTTCGGTCGGTCAATTCTTCATAACCGGCATAGGTAAACACCGCGCCTATCCATTGCCTGATTTTTTCGGCGGTTTCCGATACGCCCCGCTCTGTTACTTTATCCAATACGGCCTTTATCTCTTTTTTCCCGATTTTGTTTATAGGCGTTTCCCCAATAATAGGGAAAACATCTGTTTCAAAGTACCGCAAAACACGGGCGGCATGATTAGGCTTCCAGCTTTTGCGCTTGGTGGTTTTCTCATGCCATGCTTTGGTAACGTTGGCAAAGGTATTCAGTAAGGCCGTTTTGCGCTCCTGTTTGGCCTGTTGCTTCATTGCTGATGGGTCTTGCCCTTGTGCAATCATGCGGCGGGCGTTTTCGGCGGCTTGGCGGGCTTCTACCAATGAGAAAGCAGGATATTTCCCGATAGTGAGTGTTTTCTCTTTACCAGCAAAACGATATTTCAGGCGGAATACTTTTCCGCCCGCTGGGGTAACTTCAAGATATAAGCCTCCCCCGTCAAATAACTTGGTTTTCTTTCCAGTATCAGATGGTTTGGCGGCTTTGATTTGGCGGTCATTCAGGGGCATTGGGGGTATGTTTTTAGAGGGTGTTGTCAGATTCCCCGAATCATACCCCCATATTTTGGTTTATTCAATTATACGGCATTGGGGGTATTTAGACACTTTGCAAGGGGGTTATTAGCCTGAAAGCCTTGCCAGTATTGAATCTTGATTACTGCGTTAGATTTGATTAGACAAAAAAATAACCCCTGAAAGGGGTTAGGTGGTGCGGACGGAGAGACTCGAACTCTCACACCTCTCGGCGCCAGAACCTAAATCTGGTGCGTCTACCAATTTCGCCACGTCCGCGTGATCAAACTCGGAATTATACACAAAGTATCCTGCTCTGCAAACAATCTTTGGCTTGAAATTGCTTTATTCCGACCGATATAATGGCAGGTCGGTTATCTGCCGGAACACACTAATATCAAAGAGGAACATCATGCCTGTTTTACTGATTCAGGATTTTTTACAGACACAGGGTTTGAAGCTGTCTTCAGACGACCTCCGTATTGCTTATCTGACCGCGAAGACGGTGATGGATATGGGCAATGCTTCGATTGACCGCTCGGTTTTGTGGCGTGAAGAAGACGACTGGAAGCTGGCAGACTATATTGAAGAAACGCCGGAAAATGAAGTTTTGCTCAAACAGGTTTTCATGGCTTTGGATTCGGTATTCAGCCGTGCAACAGCCGTCAAAAGCGCGGCGGTTTACATCCACATTCCGGGCGAACCGCATGCAAGGCTGGTTCGTATCTCGGCGCAAGGCGAGCCTTTGGAGAACCTGTTGGCGGTTCACGAAGAAAACGGTACGGTTTACCTTGCCTGCCGTACGGCGCAAAGCGGCTGGATGAATATTGCCAACGATATTGCCTATTGGCTTTCGCTGAACGAAATCCAAGGCGGCCGGAACGAGGGGAGCGGAAGCCAGTTATCCATTCCTGTGGCTACTCAAAATGGGACGGTTTTGGGCGTGGTTCATGTTGAATTTGCCGATAAAGATCAAGCCGATGAAGCAGCCCAAACGGATTGGTCGGCGCTGGCTTTGGCACTTGCCGAGCCGCTGAAAGCATTGGCAGGCATCGAAGACAAGGAAGAAGAACATGAATAATACCTTGAAATTCGTCGCCTCCTGCCGCCTGCCGACCGAATGGGGCGACTTCACTATGCACGGTTTTGAAGAACCGAGCGGACAAGAACACATCGCTTTGACGATGGGCGATTTTTCAGACGACCTCCCTGTCCTGACCCGCATCCACTCCGAATGTTTGACCGGCGATGCCCTGTTTTCCAAAAAATGCGACTGCGGTCCGCAGCTTGAAGCGGCGATGAAAGCGGTTCAGCAAGAAGGGCGCGGTGTCATCGTTTATTTACGTCAAGAAGGGCGCGGTATCGGTTTAATCAACAAAATCCGTGCCTATAAGCTTCAAGACGAGGGGATGGATACGGTCGAAGCCAACCTTGCACTCGGGCTACCCGTTGACGCGCGCGATTTTACGCTTGCCAAGCAAATCTACGACCATCTGAATATCCGCGCGGTCAAGCTGCTGACCAACAATCCCGAAAAAATTCAGACGTTGAAAGATGCAGGCATCAATGTCGTCGAACGTATCCCGCTCCATGTTGGCGAGAATGTTGAAAACGAACGTTATCTGCACACCAAAGCCGACAAACTGGGGCATATGATTTTTGATTGAGGGCAGGCGGGCGTATTTCCCGCCTTTTTTCGTTTTCAGACGACCTTTTCCCAATCCGTATCGCGATATTGTTATAATCCGAGCTGTCCGGACAACCACCGATTTATATCCATATGAACACCTTCATCCTCCACGACACACGTCCTTATCCGCAAACTCCGGTTAAAAACCATTTACTGGTAAACGCCTCCCTGCTCGCACACGGCACGACCTCCGCAACCCGCAAGATTGCTGTGGGACAGTTGCAAGCCGAAATCCGCAGCCAGCTCCAACAAAACTACTACGTCAACCTGTCCGTCGCCATGACCATGGCACCCGATGCGGAGACCTACAACGCGCTGATGCAGAGCATCAACCAAGTCTTATCCGCAGAAAACGACGACGAAACCCAATGGTTTGCCCTGCCCGTTGTCATCGTCGCCGGTTGCAAACAAGAGCGCACGCTGTCCCTGGCGCTGCCTACCGAAGCACTGACCGCCTGTCTGTCCAACTATCCGAACTTGCGCGCCTTAACGCAAAACACCCAATGGCTGCCCTTCCTCACCCATTCAGACGACCTCAGCGGCATCACGCCCGAACAATGGTGGAATGCGAAACAAAACAGCGAATCCGCCGCCGCGTTCCTGCAAACCTTTGAAGACAAACCGCTGATTTGCCCCGAAGGACAATCTGTCCACGTCGTTTACGCGCTGGGCTACGGCGATAAAAACCTGCAAACCGCATTGGGCGTCAACCTGCAACAAGCAGGCCTGCCGCTGATGCAGGTTTGGCAGGAAAGCCTTGCCGCCGACGGCGTTACCCTCTTCACCAATCCGCTGTCCCCGAACACCCCACTCCAAGCCCTGACCGATGGCAGCCACACCCGTCAGCGCATGGCGATGGACGTGTTCGCCACCAATGCCATCCGCGCCATCCGTATGCAAAGTCCGCGCGTCGGCGTCGTCATCGCCGCAAGGGCGGGCGGGCAGATTCTGTTTGGCTTCAACGCGACCGACAGCGCGTTTGAAGTCGTCCCGCAAGTGTTCGTGTGGAACCTTTCGTCTTCCGACAACATCGCCGTCATCCAACACAACTTCCTCGACCTGATGGCAGAATGCCGCGTCGAGCATATCCGCATCCTGCACGACGTTTTGCCGGAAAATGCCGACCTGCCGACCTACGCGCAATCCCTGTCCCTAGACGGACACAACCCATTCTTCTCCGAACACGCCTAAACCGCCTATGAAAAACCATTCCGTACTCTTCGTCTGCCTCGGCAACATCTGCCGCTCGCCCATGGCGGAATACGTCCTGCGCCACCGCGCCCGCGAAGCAGGCGTAGCCCACCGCATCCGCACCGACAGTGCAGGCACATCCGGCTGGCACGACGGCGAAAACATGCACCAAGGCACGCGCAAAACCCTCGCCGCCCACGGCATCGACAATCAAGGATTTACCAGCAGCAAAGTGCGTTCCCAAGATTTCGATGAATTCGACTTCATCATCGCCATGGACGACAACAACCTTACCGAATTGAAAAAAATGTTCGGCAAACATCCTGACAAAATCTTCAAACTCACCGACCTCATCCCCGAAAGCGGCTACCGCCATGTCCCCGACCCGTGGCACACCGGCGACTTTGACGAAACATTCAGGCTTGTGGACGCAGGCAGCGTCGCACTGCTGAAAAAGCTGGGTTTGGTTTGAATTGGTTGACAGCGTTTAAAGTTGAACGCAACGCAGTAAGATAAAAGGTCGTCTGAAACCTAAAACTTAGGTTTCAGACGACCTTTTGTTGACGAGATGGCTGGGGTAGGGCGGCTAAATGAGAGATAAACACTACCGTAGCGCGAGTTCAACCCGTAGCAAACTGACGCTCCTCAACCATCGCGGGCAAAGCCCACACTACACAACGCAATTTCACCCGCCCATTGCCATACATCAAAAGGTCATCTGAAAAAAGCCGTTTCCCACGTTTCAGATGACCCCGCCGCCGCGAAAAGCGTATACTTTCCCTATCGCAACCAAGGAGCCGAATCATGAAAATCCTGCCCGTCCTGACCGCCGCGCTGCTCTTGTGTTCCTGCGCCGCCGACCGAGAAACCGAAGCCCTAAAAAACAGCCTGTCCGAAGCGCAAACCGCCGTGCGCCTTTCCGCCGAAAACACCAAACGGCTGGAAGACACCTATTCCGACATCTACTTCCACCTCGACAGCCTGACCGTCGAAAGCTTCAAAAAACGCGTCGCCAACGGAGACACCGTTTACGCCTACATCGGCCGCCCGAGCTGCGGCGACTGCAACGCCTTCGAGCCCATGTTCAAACGTTACATCGCCAGCCGCAACCTGAACGGCAAAATCTACTTCGTCAACGTCCACCGCCTGCACCAAGACAAAGAAGCATGGACCGCGTTCCGCCAACAATACAAACTCGGCGGCACACCCGTCCTAGCGAAATACAGCAAAGGCAAACAAGTCAACAAGCTCGATTTGGAAGAAAACGGTGGCAAAATCAGCGCCGAAGACTTGGAGAAATGGCTGGACGCAAACGGCTTGCGGTAAATTGTCCTTTTGAGATTGCGTCGTTTGAGTGTTCAAGACTTTGCGGAAGGATGAAGAGAGGTCGTCTGAAAACAGGATTTTGGTTTCAGACGACCTTTTTCCATAGTGGCAATCTTGTTCCTTCCCCCTTCCGGCGGGGGAAGGTTAGGATGGGGGTGGCTTTGCAGTTTTAGGCAAAATCAAATTGGTGCAGCCCATAAAGCCACCCTCTCCCCAGCCCTCTCCCGCCGGACGGGAGAGGGGGCAGGCTGCACGTCTCGACATAGATTTCTGTCCAGCTACCGTCATTCCCGCGCAGGCGGGAATCTACTTTTAACTCTCGGCAACTGTTTTCCAGACATCTGTTTCTTAAAATTTCCGATGGATTCCCGCCTACGCGGGAATGACGGCGATGGGGTGTTTGCCGAGGTTTGATTATAAGAAAAGGTCGTCTGAAACTAAGTTTGCGGTTTCAGACGACCTTTGTTGAATGAATCACAATTAAAGTCAGATTTAATCTTTTTAAAGGGGAAGCATTATTTGTTGTTCTCCATCTTCATCAAAAATCAGCATCTCTGTTTCATTACAGAATTTTTGCATTGCCTCCATTCGCTTATCTTCCGTCAATGCTTCCCATTCAGGATCATTTTCTTTTTTCCAATCAGGATAGATGCTCTTAACAAAATCCAATATTGTTATGCTAGCAGAGAATAACTTCTCGTTATACTTTAATTGTTCCCATTTTAAATCGCATTCTTTTAAATTTGCGAATGACAAATTAGCATTTTGTAAGTCGGCTTCTACCAAACAAGCATTTTGAAAATTAGCTTTCCTTAAATCTGCACCTTTTAACTTAGCCCCTGTCAAGTCAGCCTTGTGTAAGTTAACACCAAACAAGTCAGCTGTTTCTAAATCTGCCTTTTCTAAGATAGCATTTTGAAAATTAGCTTTCCTTAAATCTGCACCTTTTAACTTAGTCTCTGTCAAGTCAGCTTTGTGGAACTCAGCACCAAGCAAGTAAGCTGTTTCTAAATCTGCCTTTTCTAAGATAGCATTTTGAAAATTAGCAATCCCTAAATTTGCACCTTTTAACTTAGCCTCTGTCAAGTTAGCTTTGTGGAACTCAGCACCAATCAAGGTAGCTGTTTCTAAATCTGCCTTTTCTAAGATAGCATTTTGGAAATTAGCACCTTGTAACTTTAATCCCGACAAATCCTTGGCAATTTCATCTACTCCGCTCAACTGGAAATCCATCCCAGCGAAACAAATATTAGGCAGCATTTCAGGAAAATCCCGCAGATTGAGTTTCTTATACTCTCGATTCAAACTTAATAAAACTTGCGTTAAAGCCACGCCCATGGGACTCTTTGCTTTTTGTGTCAGTTCATCAAAAATCTTCTTTCTCTCTTCATCAGATAAATGATCCCCATCCAGCTTCTTCAAACTATCCTGCTGCATTGCCTGCCAAGCGGATTTCAATAGGTTGAATGCGGGACGACGGAAACTTTCCCCGTAATCGCCTCGGAAAAACGGCAGCAGGTTGTAAATGGCGGAAATCTGCAAAGCGACGGCACCTTCGCGTTTACTGAAAGTATCAAAATCAGCGGTATCCGGTTTTTTGGAATATTCTTCAGATTGTTCCGTCGTTTGTTCTGTAATTTCTGCCCCGTCTTTTGAGCTGCTTTTCTGTGTGGTTTTACTGACGGTTTTTATTTCCGGCAAATGCGCGCCGCTGACCCATTCGGACAGTTTTTGAAATTCTTTCAGATTAATGTCTTTGCGCTGGTTCTCGATTTGCTGTCTATTGTTTTCGTCGCGGAAATGCCAGATAACGAAAGCGACAGGGGCGGAAACAATCAGAATAATGAAATTCCAAAAACCCGCAGATAAAGTGTCTATCGAATCCTTAGAATAAAATTCAAACCAATTAAATAAAATATCAAGAATAACGATGGAAAATGTCCCGGCACAAAAGACTTTTAATACATTGCTCCATTTTTTCCCAACCCGTATCCAGCCTAAAATAATCGCACCAACCAGCGCGCTTATAATCGCCCACTTATAGTCAATAACACAAGCAACAACTTGATCAAAGACAAAAGCTTCATTTCCCATTCTGTATTTCCTTGTTAATCATTATTAAATTTACCATCAACGGCAGCACGAATTTTATAGTATTGACTGAAAGCAAAAAAGAAAAAGGTCGTCTGAAACCAAGTTTTAAATTTCAGACGACCTTTTGCCATATCAGCAACCTTGTTCCTTCCCCCGTCTGGCGGGGGAAGGTTAGGATGGGGGTGGCTTTGTGGCTTTAGGCAAAATCAAACTGGTGCAGCCCATAGAGCCACCCTCTCCCCAGCCTTCTTCCACCAGACGGCAGAAGGGGGTTTTTGGCGTGATTTGTTCATAAGAAAAGGTCGTCTGAAAACCTTGAAATCAGGTTTTCAGACGACCTTTTATCTTAGCGTCAGATGTTATTTCTTCAATTCCGCCAAAATCTCATCAACGGTTTTCTTCGCGTCGCCGAAGCACATCACGCTGTTTTCGTTGAAGAACAGCGGGTTTTGTACGCCTGCGTAGCCGGTGTTCATTGAGCGTTTGAAGACGACGACTTCTTTTGCCTTCCACACTTCCAACACGGGCATGCCGGCAATCGGGCTGTTCGGGTCGGTTTGGGCGGCGGGGTTGACGGTGTCGTTCGCGCCGATAACCAACACTACGTCTGTTTCGGGGAAGTCGTCGTTGATTTCGTCCATTTCCAAAACGATGTCGTAGGGGACTTTGGCTTCGGCGAGCAGTACGTTCATATGACCAGGCAGGCGGCCGGCGACGGGGTGGATGCCGAAGCGTACTTCAGTGCCGTTTTTACGCAAAAGCTCGGTGATTTCGGCAACGGGGTATTGTGCTTGCGCCACTGCCATGCCGTAGCCCGGGGTGATGATGACGCTGGATGCGTTTTTCAGCATTTCGGCAACTTCGGCGGGTTTGGCTTCGCGGTATTCGCCGACTTCTTGGCTGCCTGAGGCTGCGGCGGAACCGTCGGTACCGAAACCGCCTGCAATCACGGAGATGAAGGAGCGGTTCATGGCTTTACACATGATGTAGGACAGAATCGCGCCGCTGGAGCCGACGAGTGCGCCGGTTACGATGAGCAGGTCGTTGGAGAGCATGAAGCCTGCCGCTGCGGCCGCCCAACCGGAGTAGGAGTTCAGCATGGACACGACCACGGGCATATCTGCGCCGCCGATGGAGGCGACCAAGTGCCAGCCGAATGCGAGGGCGATCAGGGTCATCAGGATCAGGATGAAGCCGCTGCCGTCAACGGATACGAACACCAGCATCAGGATGAAGGATAAAACCAATGCGGCGAGGTTGAGCTTGTGTTTGGCGGGCAGTTGCAACGGCGCGCTGCTGATTTTGCCGTTGAGCTTGCCGAACGCGACCAGCGAGCCGGTAAAGGTTACGGCGCCAATGAAGATGCCCAAATAGACTTCGACCAGATGGATGGTGTGCATATCGTGCGAAACGTTGCCCGGCTCGATATAGCTGTTGAAGCCGACCAAAACGGCTGCCAAACCGACGAAGCTGTGCAAGAGCGCAATCAGTTCGGGCATTTCGGTCATTTCTACTTTTTTGGCTTTGTAGATGCCGACGGCGGCGCCGATCAGCATGGCGATGATGATCCAGCCGAGTCCGTGGGTGTTTTCGGAAAACACGGTAACGAACAAGGCGACCGCCATCCCCGCTACGCCGGAATAACAGCCCTGCTTGGCAGTTTCCTGCTTGGACAGCCCTGCCAGCGAGAAGATGAACAGTATCGCGGCTACGATGTACGCCGCTGTAACGAGTCCTGAAGACATGGTGATTCTCCAATTATTTGTGAAAGTAACTGTGTTTTTTAATCGGGTCGTCTGAAAGGGTTTAATGGCGGATTCGCTTGACCATCAACCGTTTGAGCGGTTGGAAATGACGGCGCGGGCATTTTGGTTTTATCCGCTGTCACTCGTTGCCGCTAAGTTTTCAGACGACCTCTGTATCGGGTTGCCTATTCGCTGCCGAATTGTGCCAAAAATTCTTCTTCGGTTAGCTTGGGCGTGTCGTTTGCCAGTTCGTAATACGGGGCTTTGGCGTCAATGTAAATCTGTTCTTCCAATTTGAAATCGGCGTTATCGGCAAACAGTCCGGCGAAGACGAAATAGCTGTCGTTCGGCAGGAAATGGTAGAACAAGTGGGTACCGCAGTTTTTGCAGAACGCGCGTTCCGCCCATTCGGACGAATGGTAGCGGGAGATGTTCGCTTCACCATCGATTTTCGGCGGTTTGGCGGCAATTAGCGAAAACGTCGCGCCGCTGCCCCAAGTGCGGCACATTCCGCAATGGCAGGCGTGGACGTGTTTGTCGTGTTCCACTTCTAAAGATACGTCGCCGCACAGGCATTTTGCTTTCATGGTCGAACTCCTTATATTTGAAAGCTGACTTCTAGGTCGTCTGAAACGGTGTTGCCAAAACTTACGTCGCTCGTTTTAGCGAAACTCGCTGAGCTCGTTTTCAGACGACCTCGCTGTCAGACAGCGGCTACAAACAACCCTATGGTGCAGACAAATCCGCCTGTCCACATTGCCGAACGCAGGCTCGGTTTATCTTTCAGATAGCTGAAAATATAAGCAATGCGGAAGGCAATGAACGATACTGCCAAAAGGTTGATGGTCGATTGCGCTGCGTTGCCTGTGGCGTGTGCCACCAAAACAGCGGCGGCAAACGGAGCGAATACTTCAAAACCGTTTTGCTGCGCGGCATTGGCGCGCGCTGATAAGCCTTGCGTGCGAGCGAGGAAATCGCGCGGATTTCGATTGTCCGACGGCTGGAATCCGCCCTGCGCTTTGGCGATGAAGGAACAAAACAGCGGCAGCAGCAATGCGATCAGGATGCACCAATAGGCTAAAGTCATGGTTTACCCTTTCCTAAACATATTCAACATGCGGCGCGTTACAAAGAAGCCGCCGAAGATGTTGATGCTGGCAATCAGGATGGCGATGAACGCAAGCAGGGTCACGAAACCGTTGCCTTGGCTGATTTGCAGCAGTGCGCCGACGACGATGATGCCGGAAATGGCGTTGGTTACGGACATCAGCGGGGTATGCAGCGAGTGGCTGACGTTCCAGACGACGTAATAGCCGATGACGCAGGCGAGGACGAACACGATAAAGTGGTTCAAGAATGCTGCGGGGGCAACCGCGCCGACCCACAGTACCAATACGGCGGCGATGACGGCGGGCGCGAGTTTTTTCCACAGGGGAACGGGTTTCGGCTCCGGCTTGGCGGCAGGCGCGGTTTTTTCAGACGACGTTTGCTGCGGCTGGGCGGAAACTTGAATCGGCGGAGGCGGGAAGGTGATTTCGCCGTCGCGGGTAACGGTCATGTTGCGGATAATCACGTCCTCGAAGTCCAGCGTGATTTCGCCGTCTTTGTTCGGGCTTAACAGCTTGGTCAGGTTCACCAAGTTGGTGGCGTAAAGCTGGGAAGACTGTCCGGCAAGGCGGTTTGCCATGTCGGTGTAGCCGATGATTTTCACGCCGTTGTCGGTCACGAACAATTCGCCCGGTTTGGTGAGTTCGCAGTTGCCGCCCGTCGCCGCCGCCAAATCGACGATGACGGAGCCGGATTTCATGCTTTCCACCATTTCTTTGGTAATCAGCTTGGGCGCGGGTTTGCCCGGAATGGCGGCGGTGGTGATGATGATATCCACTTCTTTCGCCTGCTCGGCAAAGAGCTTCATCTCGGCGGCGATAAATTCGTCGCTCATCACTTTGGCGTAGCCGTCGCCGCTGCCGCCCGATTCTTGCGGGAAGTCGAGTTTTAAGAACTTACCGCCCATCGATTCGATTTGTTCCGCCACTTCCAAGCGGGTATCGAACGCGCGCACCACTGCGCCAAGCGAGTTTGCCGTACCGATCGCCGCCAAACCCGCCACACCTGCACCAATCACCAAAACCTGCGCGGGCGGCACTTTGCCGGCGGCAGTAATTTGACCGGTGAAGAAACGGCCGAAAGCGTTGGCAGCTTCAATTACGGCACGGTAGCCGCTGATGTTTGCCATCGAAGACAAAGCGTCCAAAGCCTGCGCGCGGGAAATGCGGGGAACCATGTCCATCGCCAGCGCGTTGACTTTCTTGGCACGCAAGGCTTCGACCAAAGCCTCGTTTTGGCGCGGCCACAAGAAGCTGACGATGGTTTGCCCTTCTTTGAGCAGCGGCAGCTCACCTTCGGACGGCGCATTGACTTTGTAAAGCAAAGGGCATGCCCAAACCGTTGCTTTGTCGGCAACGGTCGCGCCTGCTGCTTGATAAGCTGCATCATCCAAACTTGCCGCCAAACCTGCGCCGCTTTCGACAACGGTTTCAAAGCCCAGTTTGCTCAACAGGGCAACGGTGGCAGGCGTACAGGCGACGCGGGTTTCGCCGGATAATGACTCGCGTGGGATACCGATTTTCATCTCTGAATCCTTTTTTGGGTTGTCTGTATATAAATGTTAATATGTTTCATATAATTCCCTTATAGCGAATTTTTTGACGGCTGGCAATAGCTGCGGCGGATGGTTTACTTTTACGGTAAAGGTCGTCTAAAAGCTTATGTTTGCTGCCGTTGATACGGGCTAGGGCTTGCGTTTCGTGTTAAAATCCTGTTTTAACAACATATAAAAGGAACACAATCATGCGCCTGCTTCACACCATGCTGCGCGTCGGCAACCTTGAAAAATCCTTGGACTTTTATCAAAACGTTTTGGGCATGAAGCTCTTGCGCCGCCACGATTACCCGGAAGGCCGTTTCACGCTGGCTTTTGTCGGTTATGGCAGCGAAGCTGAAAATACGGTTTTGGAATTGACCCACAACTGGGATACCGAAAGCTATGATTTAGGCAACGCCTACGGCCACATCGCTATCGAAGTGGATGATGCTTATAAAGCTTGCGAACGTGTAAAAGAGATGGGCGGAAAAGTCGTGCGCGAAGCAGGGCCGATGATGCACGGCACGACCGTTATTGCTTTTGTTGAAGATCCCGACGGCTATAAAATCGAGTTTATTCAGAAAAACAGCGGCAATGATTCGGTGAAATACTGATTTTTTGTCAAAAGGTCGTCTGAAACGTTTGGCGAAACCCGCCAAATCTGTTTCAGACGACCTTTATCATATTTATCGGTTTGACCCTTTGACCATATCCATCAAAAACAGGCGGCAGTCTAAGTTGCCGTTGTAGAGCGGGATTTTACGTTTGGGCGAAAGGCGCATGAATTTCGGCATATCTCGGTCGCCGGTAAACATGCCAGCCAGCCAGCCCGCGTAATGCTGCTTCAGCCATGCGCCCAACTGCGGATAAAGGGCTTGCAAGGCTTGGACTTCGGCAAGGCGGACGCCGTAAGGCGGATTGGAAATCAGAATGCCGCCTTCTCCGTTCGGACGGCTGTCTTGCGCGTCTTTGACTTCAAAACGGATAAACGTGTCCACTTCGGCAGCTTGGGCGTTGGCAACGGCGGCGCGGATCATATAGCGGTCGTTGTCGCTGCCCGAAATCGGGGCAGGCGCGGGGCGGATTTGCGTTTCGGCTTCGTGTTGCAGCTTTTTCCAAAGGGCGGCATCGAAGTTTTTCAGCTTTTCAAACCCGAAACGGCGCATCAAACCGGGCGCGCGGCGGGTGGCAATCCATGCGGCTTCGATGACGATGGTGCCGCTGCCGCAAAACGGGTCTTGGAAAGGCTGCGTGCCGTCATAGCCTGCCAGCAGCAGCAAGCCTGCCGCCAAGTTTTCGCGCATCGGCGCTTCGCCCGTGTCTTGGCGATAGCCGCGTTTGAACAAGGCTTCACCGGACGTGTCGATAAAAATCTGAATGTCGCGCTCGTCGATAAAGGCATGGATTCGGATGTCGGGGCGGATTTTGCTGACGCTGGGGCGCGCATCGCAAGCGTCGCGGAACACGTCGCACACGGCATCTTTGATTTTCAATCCGACAAAATCCAAACTTTTGACTTGGGCGCGCTTGCCTTCTACTTTAACTTTGAAGGTTTGTTCCAAGTCGAACCAATCCGTCCAGCGGATGTTTTTCGCCGCTTTATAAATGTCTTGCTCGCTGCGGTAGCCACTTTTGGTCAAGCGCAACAGCACTCGGCTTGCGGTGCGCGAATGCAGGTTGATGCGGTACACCTGCTCCATACCGCCTTTGCACGCGACGCCGCCGTCAACGGCGCGGATGTCTTGGCATTTGAGTTGTTCGAGTTCTTGGGATAAAGGGACTTCGAGACCGCGCGGACAGGTAACGAAGAGGGAATAAGTGGTCATGCGAACCTTTCGGGGTAGGGCGGTTGAACTGAGATTGCGGTGATTATAATGCTTTTCGCAACGGGATTATCGAAAGGTCGTCTGAAAATTGCAGAAAGCGGGCGATATGGCTGTTGAGATAAAGAAGGTCGTCTGAAAACCAATCCCGGTTTTCAGACGACCTTTGCCGTATTTCAAACCGTCAATCAGCGCGGATGAACCATATCGGCGGGAACAACCAGTTCGTCAAACTCTTCGCCTGTCAGCAAGCCCAACTCAACGGCGGTTTCGCGCAACGATTTGTCGTTTTTATAGGCGGTTTTGGCGACTTTGGCGGCGTTTTCGTAGCCGATTTTACGGTTCAACGCGGTAACGAGCATCAGGGAATGGTGCAGGAAATAGTCGATTTTTTCCGGCACGGGTTCGATGCCGACGGCGCAGTGTTCATCGAAGCTGTTGCATGCGTCGCCCAAGAGGCGGATGGATTGCAAGAGGTTGTAGGCGATAACGGGCATATAGACGTTCAGCTCGAAATTGCCCGACGCGCCCGCCATGCCGATGGTAACGTCGTTGCCGAACACTTGGCAGCACACCATGGTCATCGCTTCGCATTGGGTCGGGTTGACTTTGCCCGGCATGATGGACGAACCCGGCTCGTTTTCGGGGATTTTGATTTCGCCCAAACCGCATCGCGGGCCGCTTGCCAGCCAGCGAATGTCGTTGGCGATTTTGTTCAGGCTTGCCGCCAGCGTTTTCAGTGCGCCCGAAGCGGCAACGGCGGCATCGCGTCCGCCCAAGGCTTCAAATTTGTTCGGCGCGCTGACAAACGGCAGGCCGGACAATTCGGCGAGTTTGGCGGCGGCTTTTTCGGCGTATTCGGGATGGCTGTTCAAACCCGTGCCGACCGCCGTGCCGCCCAAAGCGAGTTCGTATAAACCTTTGAGCGCGTCTTTCAGACGACCTAAGCCGTGGTCGAGTTGGGAAACGTAGCCGGAAAACTCTTGTCCCAAAGTCAGCGGCGTCGCGTCCTGCAAGTGGGTGCGGCCGATTTTGACGATGGGGGCGAATTCTTTGGCTTTTTTGTCCAACGTGTTGCGCAGGGCTTGGACGGCGGGAATGAGGTGGCGGTTGATTTCAATCGCGGCGGCGACATGGATGGCGGTCGGGAATGCGTCGTTGGTCGATTGCGCGTGGTTCACATGGTCGTTGGGATGAACGGGCTGATACGCCGCCAAACCCGTACCGGCGATTTCGTTGGCGCGGTTTGCCAGCACTTCGTTCATGTTCATATTGGACTGCGTGCCGGAGCCGGTCTGCCAAACCACTAAGGGGAACTGCCCGTCGAGCTTGCCGTTCAACACGTCGTCCGCCGCCTGCGTAATCAAATCCGCCTGCTCAGGCTTAATCCTGCCGAGGGAAACATTGGTGGCGGCTGCGGCTTTTTTCACCAGCGCCAAAGCATAAATCAACGGTTGCGGCAGGGTTTCGCCGCCGATTTTGAAATTGTTGCGGCTGCGCTGGGTCTGCGCGCCCCAATAGGCTTCGGACGGGACTTCAACATTGCCCATGGTGTCGTGTTCGGTACGGGTGCTCATGCGTTTCTCCTGAATTAAATGATAATGCAAATAATTTGCAAGCGTATTATAGCGGGCAGGAGGTCGTCTGAAAAGCAGGGGAGGGAGGTTCGGTAAATAGGGTGGGACAGTATGTTGAATAATAGGGTAGGATGTGGATTGCGGTATCAAAAAAGGTTGTCTGAAAAGCAGAAAATGGCTTTTCAGACGACCTTTGTTTTATTTTTGAAGGCTTATTCGATGTTTTGAACCTGCTCGCGCATTTGCTCGATTAAGACTTTCAGTTCGACCGAAGCCTGCGTGCATTCCGCCGCGATTGCTTTGCTGCCCAGCGTGTTCGCTTCGCGGTTCAATTCCTGCATCAGGAAGTCCAAGCGTTTGCCCGCGCTGCCTTTGTTTTCTGTCACAATACGGCGGACTTCGGCGATGTGCGTGCGCAGGCGGCTGAATTCTTCGTCAACGTCCGATTTTTGGATAAACAGCGCAAATTCCTGCTGCAAACGGTCGTTGTCGATATTGCCGACCGCTTCCGCCAAGCGCGCGTTCACCTTGTCCATATGCGCCTGAAGCAGGCTGGGGAACAGCTCGCTCAAGGCATCCACGATTTCTTCCATGCTGACCAAACGTTGCAACAGATGTTCGCCGAGTTTTTTGCCTTCGCGTTTGCGGGCGGCGGCAAACTCTTTTAATGCTTCGTCCAGCAGTTCTTGTACGGTTTTTGCCAAAGCCTCGGGGTCTTCGCTTTGACCTGCCAATACCCCCGGAAAGCGCAATACTTCAGCGACCGTCAGCTTACCGAAACCGTGTTCCTTGCGCCAAGTTTTGTTCAAGTCGGCAAGCTGTTTCACCAATTCTTCATTGGTTTCCAAACTCTGCCCGCCGACCGCCGCGTCCTGCAACTGAATGCGGCATTCCAGTTTGCCGCGTGCGGCTGAAGCCGCAATTTTCTCGCGCAACGCGCCTTCCAGATGGCGCAATTCTTCGGGCATACGGAATTGGACATCCAGATAACGGTGGTTCACCGCGCGGATTTCCAAGTTCACGCGCTTGCCGCCGCATTCGCCTGCGGCATTGGCAAAGCCGGTCATACTGTGGATATGGATGGATTGAGTCATGGTTTTACTCCGTTTCAAAATACGAGTGAAAGTGGAGGGACTATAACACAATATAGAATAAGGTCGTCTGAAAACGATTTCAGACGACCTTAAGCAGCCATCCCACCGAATCCCGTATAATACCGACCACAAATTTTCACCGCTTCCCCAAAGGACAAATCATGAGCAATTACACCCGCACCTCGCGCGATGCCGACAGCTTGCGCGACATCAAAATCACCCCGCACTTTCTGCCGCACGCCGACGGCTCGTGCCTGATCGAATGCGGCAACACCAAGGTTATCTGCACCGCTTCCATCGATGAAAACGTTCCGCCGTTCCTTCGCGGCAAGGGGCAGGGCTGGGTTACCGCCGAATACGGGATGCTGCCTGCGTCCACCGCCTCGCGTATGCGCCGTGAAGCCGCGGCGGGTAAGCAATCGGGCCGTACTCAGGAAATCCAGCGTCTTATCGGGCGTTCGCTTCGCGCCGTCGTGGATATGGAAAAACTGGGCGAACGCCAAATCCTGATTGACTGCGACGTGATTCAGGCAGACGGCGGAACGCGCACCGCATCTATTACCGGCGCATTCGTCGCTCTGCAAATTGCGGTCAACAAGCTGCTTTCAGACGACCTCATCAATGAGAACCCTGTCCGCGAAGCCGTTGCTGCCGTATCCGCAGGCGTAGTGAACGGCGTGCCTCTTTTAGATTTGGACTATCCGGAAGACTCCGGCTGCGACAGTGATGTCAATATAGTCATGACCGCTTCAGGCAAAATCATCGAAATCCAAGGCACGGCGGAAGGCGCGCCGTTCAGCCTCGATGAATTGGGTAAACTGATTGCGCTGGCGCAAAAAGGCATTGCCGAGTTAACCGCGCATCAGCAAAACGCATTAAAACTATCTCGCTCTGTCGGATAACGGTATCCTGCAAATGATAAAAAAGCCGTCTGAAACCTGAAGTTTCAGATGGCTTTTTTGAATCGGACAGTTCGGATTATGCCAATACGCCCAAAATAACCGCGCCTGCCTTGAAAACAGCCGTTGCTTTTTGGCCGGGTACCAGATTCAGCAAATCGCTGCTTTTCACGGTAATGCCTGCGCTCAAAGCCAAGCCATCGCCCAAGTCCAAATCAACGATGCTGTTGACCGAGCCGCGTTCGATATGGCTGATGATGCCTGACAACTGGTTGCGTGCGGAAAGTTTGATGTTGTCGAGATTGTTGGCAATCAAGATGCTGCCCGCCTTAATCAGCACCACAACAGCCTTGCCTTTTTCCAAGCCGAGGTTGCTGACGCTCTCGCAAGTAACGGCTGCTACGATTTCCTGTCCGGTCGGCAGGGATACGGTTACTTCGCTGTTGACCGCGCCGTTGCGGATGTCTTTAACGATGCCGTTGAATTGGTTGCGTGCGCTGATTTGCATAATGAAATTCCTTTCCTATGTCTATTAATTTGAATCTGAATAAATGGCACTATACCGCTTCTAGACGCATTAATTCAATATCCCTTCAAATTAAATAGTTCTTAACAATTAGGCTTTTGTGCTAATTGAATGGGAAAATATAACGTGATTTAACTATTGGTTCTACAGCAAAAGGTCGTCTGAGACCATATTTTCAGACGACCTCCGCTATCCAACGGCCTATTTGCCGCCAAAATCCAATTTATCTTTGAAATTCATGTAAACGACAGTAAAATACACAAAGATTTGCCCGCCTTTTGCCGCAGCGTGAAAACTCGCTCAAGCAGACGGGAAGATTTCGACTTTGCAGCACCGCGCTGCCCTACCAATCTCAAACAGAAAGCACGAAACATGGCGTTAATCGTACACAAATACGGCGGCACATCAGTAGGCTCACCCGAACGCATTAAAAACGTAGCCAAACGTGTCGCCAAAGCCCGCGCCGAAGGACACGACATCGTTGTCGTCGTATCCGCCATGAGCGGCGAAACCAACCGCTTGGTTGCGCTGGCGCACGAAATGCAGGAGCATCCCGATCCGCGCGAGCTGGACGTCGTCTTAGCTACCGGCGAACAAGTAACCATCGGCCTTTTGGCAATGGCATTGAAAGACATCGGCGTGGATGCCAAAAGCTACACCGGCTGGCAGGTTGCCCTCAAAACTGATACTTCACATACCAAAGCCCGCATCGAAAGCATCGATGACGAAAAAATGCGCGCCGACCTCGACGCAGGCAAAGTCGTCATCGTTGCCGGTTTCCAAGGCATCAGCAGCGAAGGCAATATTTCCACGCTCGGACGCGGCGGTTCAGACACTTCCGCCGTTGCGCTCGCCGCAGCCCTCAAAGCGGACGAATGCCAAATCTATACCGACGTAGACGGCGTTTACACCACCGACCCCCGCGTCGTACCTGAAGCGCGCCGCATGGATACGGTTACATTTGAAGAAATGATCGAACTGGCAAGCCTCGGTTCGAAAGTTTTGCAAATCCGTTCAGTAGAATTCGCCGGAAAATACAAAGTGCGCCTGCGCGTACTGAGCAGCCTGCAAGACGGCGGCAACGGCACTTTAATTACCTTTGAAGAGGACGACAACATGGAAAGAGCTGCCGTAACCGGTATCGCATTCGATAAAAACCAAGCCCGCATCAACGTGCGCGGCGTACCCGACAAACCCGGCGTCGCCTATCAGATTTTAGGCGCGGTTGCCGATGCCAACATCGAAGTGGACATGATCATCCAAAATGTCGGCAGCGAAGGCACCACTGATTTCTCCTTCACCGTACCGCGCGGCGAGTACAAACAAACCATCGAAATCCTGACCAAACTGCAAGACAGCATCGGCGCAGCCGCCATCGACGGCGACGACACCGTGTGCAAAGTCTCCGCAGTCGGCTTAGGCATGCGTTCGCACGTCGGCGTTGCCGCCAAAATCTTCCGCACCCTCGCCGAAGAAGGCATCAACATCCAAATGATTTCTACCTCAGAAATCAAAGTTTCCGTCTTGATTGACGAGAAATACATGGAACTCGCCACCCGCGTCCTGCACAAAGCGTTTGATTTGGGTTAATTGGGTTATATGTTTGAAAGGTCGTCTGAAAACTTATTTTCAGACGACCTTTTATTTTATTGTGGAAAAGTAGCTCAGATTTTTGAATCACACATTTTGGGGTGAAATAATTGCAGGGGAGGGTGGTGGTAACAATGTAGATATTTGCTGTTTTGATTTGCTCTGGCTTATCGGATATAGGCAAAAACAGCAATGTTTTCAGACGACCTTTTGGTGCCTTAACATTTAGTGAGGTTAGGCTATCTTTCTGTTTTCCCTTATAATGCTGAGTCTTTCTATATACTTTTCTGTCTCCCTTTCTTCATGAAACCGATTCCTAGCTATACGCGCTGGTGGCGTTATAAATCCTACCTGCCCGACGCATCGCTGCCGGCGCATACGGTGGATTGCCCGGACTGCGGCAACCGCATGGATATTCCGCGCCTGCGGCAGGGGCAGGAAGCGCATTGTCCGGTGTGCAATCATGAAGTGGTCGAGGTGGAAAACAATCCTTATGTTGCGCCGCTGGCTTACGCGACGACTTCGCTGATTTTGATGGCGTTTGCGTACAGCATGGTTTATATCCGCGTGGAACTCTTCGGCGTAACATCCGTCCTGTCGCTGCCGGAAATGATGCGGCTTTTGATTTATCAGGATTACGGCTTTCTGGCGGAAGTGATGTTCGTCCTCACTTTTGGCGCGCCGGTATTGTTTTTGCTGCTCTGCCTGTACGTTTATACCGCGCTGGTGCGCGAGCGGGCGTATCCTGCACTGCGGTTTGCGACGCGGGTTTTGGTCAGGCTGCGCCATGCGATTATGGTGGATGTGTTTTTTATTTCCACTCTGGTGGCGTATATCAAGCTCTCGTCTGTGGCGGCGGTGGAATTCGGCTCGGCGTTTTATTTGATGTTTGCGCTGTCGGTCATGCTGATTCGGACTTCGGTCTCGATTCCGCAGCATTGGGTTTATTATAAAATCCACAGACTGACGGGCGGGGATGCGGTGCAAACGGCATCCGACGACAAAACCTGTTGCAGCCGATGCCTGTATTTTCGTGATAAAGACGAGCAACCTTGTGAGGTTTGTGGTGCGGATTTATACCGCCGCAGACCGAAAAGCCTGAGCATTTCACTGGCGTTCCTGCTTGCTGCGTTTATCCTGTATTTCCCTGCGAACATTCTGCCGATTATGATTTCGTCGAACCCTACCGCGCTGGAGGTCAATACGATTTTCAACGGCATTGTGTATATGTGGAACGACGGCGACAGGCTGATTGCGGTGATTATTTTCAGCGCGAGTATTTTAGTGCCGGTATTGAAGATTATCGCGATGGCGGTTTTGATTGCGTCCGTTTATTTCAAACCGCCGATGAGCGCGCCGAAAATGTCGGTGCTTTACCGAATTACCGAATCCATCGGCCGCTGGTCGATGATTGATATTTTTGTGATTATTATTTTGATGAGTTCGTTCCACACAAACATGGCGCGCGTCGTCCCCGGCGGGGCAGCGGTTTATTTCTGCCTGGTGGTGGTATTGACCATGCTGTCTGCCTATTATTTCGACCCTCGCCTGATTTGGGACAGACACCAGCAGCTTTCAGACGACCCCGATTCCGACGATAACCAGAAACAATGAAAAAACACGATTCTTCTCAAACACACCGCGCACCTGCGCGTGTCAAAAAAACCAACGTCTTCACGTCTATCGTGTGGCTGATTCCGCTGATTGCGCTGATTGCAGGCGGCTGGCTGCTGGTGAAAGATATCCGCAACCGAGGTCCGGTGGTAACGCTTTTGATGGACAGCGCTGAAGGCATTGAAGTCAACAACACGGTGATTAAAGTGTTGAACGTCGATGTCGGACACGTTACCCGCATCAAGCTGCGCGACGACCAAAAAGGCGTGGAAGTCACTGCCCAACTCAATGCTGATGCGAAAGACCTCATCCGCAGCGATACGCAGTTTTGGGTGGTGAAACCACGCATCGACCAAAGCGGCGTAACCGGTTTGAGCACACTCCTGTCCGGTTCGTATATCGCGTTTACGCCGGGCAAAAGCAATGAAACGAAGGACGTATTTGAAGTACAGGACATCCCGCCGATTGCCGCCATCGGGCAAAGCGGCCTGCGCCTGAAGCTGGTCGGTCAAAACGACAAAATCCTCAACGTCAGCAGCCCCGTACTTTATGAAAACTTTATGGTCGGACAGGTGGAAAGTGCTCATTTCGAGCCTGCCGACCAAACCGTGCATTACACCATCTTCATCCAAAGCCCGAACGACAAACTGATTAATTCAGAAAGCCGCTTTTGGCTGGAGAGCGGCATCAATATCGAAACCACAGGCAGCGGCGTAAAACTCAATTCCGCCCCCCTGCCCGCGTTGCTTTCCGGCGCAATTTCGTTTGATTCGCCGAAAACCAAAAACAGCAAAAATGTGAAAAGCGAAGACAGTTTTACGCTTTACGACAGCCGCAGCGAAGTGGCAAATCTGCCCGACGACCGTTCGTTGTATTACACCGCGTTTTTCAAACAGTCCGTACGCGGGCTGACCGCCGGTTCGCCCGTCGAATATAAAGGGCTGAATGTGGGCGTGGTTTCCGACGTTCCCTATTTCGACCGCAACGACAGCCTGCATCTGTTTGAAAACGGCTGGATTCCCGTGCGCATCCGCATCGAGCCGTCGCGCATGGAAATCAATGCCGACGAACAAAGCAAAGAACATTGGAAACAACAATTCCAAGCCGCTTTGGGCAAAGGTCTGACCGCCACCATTTCCAGCAACAACTTGATTACCGGCAGCAAAATGGTCGAACTGACCGACCAACCCTCGTCTTCGCCCAAGCTACGACCGCACACCGTTTACGCAGGCGATACCGTCATTGCCACACAAGGCGGCGGTTTGGACGATTTGCAGGCGAAAGTGGCGGATTTGCTGGAGAAATTCAACAACCTGCCGTTGGATAAAACCGTTGCCGGGTTGAACGGCTCGCTTGCCGAACTCAAATCCACCCTCAAATCTGCCAATGCCGCCCTAAGCTCTATCGACAAACTGGTCGGCAAACCGCAAACGCAAAATATCCCCAACGAGCTGAACCAAACCCTGAAAGAATTGCGCCAGACCCTGCAAGGCGTATCGCCGCAATCGCCCATCTACGGCGACGTGCAAAATACCCTGCAAAGCCTGGATAGAACCCTCAGAGACGTACAGCCCGTCATTAATACTTTGAAAGAAAAACCCAACGCGCTGATTTTTAACAGCAGCAGCAAAG
>ERZ772948.73-NODE-73-length-56794-cov-3.572587_pt1 | contig 56794 bp, 56 predicted proteins | sample MGYA00511945_ERZ772948 | MGnify/ENA primary metagenome ERZ772948 (study PRJEB29015, sample SAMEA2737927) | human oral metagenome | biome: human oral; feature: human-associated habitat; material: dental | place: China | collected 2141 ... | reverse complement strand
CAGAGCCCCATGCTGTCCCAGATCCGGACGGCCCTCCACACCGTGCAGGACCCCGAGATCCGCCGCCCGATCGACGATCTGGGCATGATCGACGACGTCTCCGTCGGCGACGACGGCGTCGTCACCGTGAAGGTGCTGCTGACCGTGGCGGGGTGCCCGCTGCACGCGACCATCAAGCAGGACGTGACGAAGGTCCTGTCCGCCGTCCGCGGGGTCACCGGCGTCGAGGTCGAGATGGGGGTCATGAACGACGAGCAGCGCGCCGCGATGCGCGAGTCGCTGCAGGCCGGCCGCACCGAGAACGTCATCCCGTTCTCCCAGCCCGGCAACCTCACCCGCGTCGTCGCGGTGGCCTCGGGCAAGGGCGGCGTCGGCTATCTCTTGGAGCAGAAATTCGGGCTTGATTTGCCGAAGAAGATGAGCGAAGACCTCAGCTACTTCGTCAAGGGCGTTTCCGATCGCGGACACAAGGAGCTTCTGCCCGAAGAGGTGCATGAGCTTTTCCAGAAGGAGTACGTCAATGTCGATGCGCCTGTGCGGCTCGTCGATTTCCTGCTGCGCAAGGCGCCGGACGGCGTACGCGCGGGTGAGGTGCACATGGAAATCGCGGGCAAGCCCGTGACGTATCAGGCGCGCGGCAACGGCCGCCTCGATGCCATCAGCAACGCCTTGCAGGAGAATCTCGGCATCTCCTATAAAAATCTGACGTACAGCGAGCACGCGCTCGAAATCGGCTCGACTTCGCGCGCCATGGCATACATCGGCATCACGGCGGAGAACGGCAAGGTCACATGGGGTGCAGGAATGGATACGGACATCATCACGGCATCGGCGATGGCGCTCGTCAGCGCCATCAACCGCATGAAAGCGGGCAAATGAGGACGCTTGCGACCATAGTCCTCACAAGTATCGTGACGACGCTTTTGCTCGCGGCGCTCTCTGCAGGCGCTTTCGTCTATGTTGTCGACGGCTACTTCGTCGACCTCGCCTTGGAGCGCGGCAGCGGCGGCGATCCGTTGGCGCCGCCCGTCATCGCCGCGAGTCTTTCCGACCCCAATGTCCATCTGCCGGAGAAGCCTGAGGCGAAGAGCGAGGATTGGACGCTTCGCTCCTTCGACGGACTACATCTTGCGGCGACACACTTTTCGCCCGCTGCACCGAGTCATCGCTGGGTCGTGCTGCTGCACGGATACGGGCGCAGTCAGGCAGATGCGTGGGATTATGCCGAAGCGTACATCGAGCACGGCTATCATGTCCTGACGCCGGATTTGCGAGCTTCGGGCAAGAGCGAAGGCAAATATGTGACTATGGGGACGTTCGAAAGCCGTGATGTTGCCGCATGGGTTTCGCGCATCGCCGAGGTTGACCCTGCAGCGCGTGTCGTGCTGCACGGCGTTTCCATGGGAGGGGCGACGGCGCTTCTCGCGGCAGGGCGGGACGATGTGCCGCAGAACCTTGTCGCCGTTATCGAGGATTCGGGCTATACGAGCGCCGCGGACATGTTCGTGCGGAAGATGGAGAGCTTCAACCTGCCAGCATCCGTCATCATGCGCGGCATGGATTACATGAGCCGCAAGAAGACGGGGGCGGCGCTCTCTGACGCCTCGGCGCTCGACGCTGTGCGCCGCATGAAGGCGCCGACGCTCTTCATCCATGGCACGTCCGACCTGCTCGTACCTTACAGTATGATGCAGGAGTTGGCGGCGGCGTCGAGCGCGCCGCAGAAGGAAGTGCTGACGGTTGAGGGCGCGTGGCATGCGGCGGCGAAGGCGAAGGATCCGGAGAATTACTACCGCCATGTATTCGCCTTTGCCGATCGCTGGACGAACTGAGACTTGGGCGGCGGACGCCGCTTAGACTTTCGGCTTTGCGGGTGTTTTGCTGTTGGTGCAGTTTTTGCTGTAGGAAGGGATGAGCTTATGCGGGCAGTCGTGACGAGGGTGAAGGAGGCCGCCGTCTCCATTGACGGCGCAGTGACGGGCGAGATCAAAGAGGGCTTTCTCGTCCTTCTGGGCGTGGGGCCGGCAGACGGAGAAGAAGAGGCGAAGCGCCTCGCAGAAAAAATCTGCCGTACGCGCGTCTTTTCCGACGCGGCTGGCAAGATGAATCTCGCGCTCGAAGATGTCGGCGGCGCGCTCCTCGTCGTCTCGCAGTTCACGCTCTACGCCGACCTTTCGAGCCGCCGCCCGGGCTTTTCCAAGGCCGCGAAGCCCGCGATTGCCGAGCCGCTCTACGAGAGTTTCATGGCACATTGCCGCGCTCGGGGCTTTCGCGTTGAGCACGGCAGTTTCGGCGCAGATATGCAGGTCACATCGGTCAATGACGGGCCTGTGACGCTGCTTTTTGATACGGAGTGAGAGAATCCCCGCCCAATGTGGATTGCTCACTGCTAAGCGGACAAGAAAATAAGCCAATGTCGTAGAATTACGCTGATTTATGCGGTTTTGCTCCATATTTCGTATGGAGCAAGACCGCTTTTCTATTGTATGTGCTTATGGTTGCAAAAGTGTATATATTGATCTGCAGGCGGGGTATTTTTATTGCGAGTAAGGGGATTTCATCCAATAGTGTGCTATAATACAGAAAGACATAAGAATCAAGACAGGAGGACGATTCCTTGAAAAAAACTTTGGAGGATGCCGTTGTCGTTTTGAACCGCGCCATATTGCCCGACATCTGGCAGATGGAGCTTCTCTCGCCGAAGATTGCGGCGGGGGCAGAGCCGGGGCAGTTCGTCATGGTGAAGAAGCCGAAGAGCGCGCATCTTCTGCGCCGTCCGTTCGGCGTGGCGGACATCGACGACGAGAAGGGAACGATCACGCTCTTTTACCGCATCTTGGGCGAGGGGACGGCGGAGCTTTCCACGCTGCGACCGGGCGAAACTCTGAGCGTCGAGGGCGCACTGGGCACGGGCTTTACGCTCACGGACGAGCCTGCGCTTCTCGTCGGCGGCGGCTTGGGACTAGCGCCGCTCCTTTTGCTCGCGCGTCGCCTGCATGAAAAGCCTGTCGTCATCGTCGCCGCCCGCACGGAGGCGGAGACGTTCTGGACGCGTTTCTTCACACCGCATGCGAAGGCGGTCTACATCGCGACGGACGACGGCTCAAGCGGCTTCCACGGCTATCCGCTTCACTTGATGCCGCTCGTCCTCTGCGAGAATGAAGTGCATGCCGTCAAGGTCTGCGGCCCTGACCCGATGATGGACGGCATCGCGCGTCTGGCGCGGAGCGCGGGGCTTTCCTGCGAGGTATCGTTGGAAAAGCGCATGGCGTGCGGCTTCGGCGTCTGTCTGGGCTGCACCTTCGAGGGGAAGGCGACGGGCAGGAGGCGCAAAGTTTGCACGGAAGGGCCGGTCTTTGCGGCGGAGGAGGTTTTTGAATGAACAGGGAAAGGCTTGCCGTCGAGGTCGCGGGCATCCGCATGGCGACGCCGATCATGGGCGCGTCGGGCACGTTCGGCTTCGGCATGGAGTATGAAGATTTCCTCGACCTCGCGGACGTCGGCGCCGTCGTTTCGAAGGGCATCACGCCGAAGCCGCGTGCGGGAAACGGCGGCGTGCGCATCGCCGAGACGCCTGCCGGCATGCTCAATTCCATCGGTTTGGAGAATCCCGGCGTCGAGGCGTTCTGCCGCGACATCCTGCCCGAGGCGGCAAAACTGCCGACCTCGTTCATCGTCAACATCAGCGCGGGCACGGCGGAGGAATACGGCGAGATGGCGCAGATGCTCGACGTCGAGGGTGTCGATGGCATCGAGGTCAATATCTCGTGCCCGAACGTCAAGGAAGGCGGCATCGTCTTCGGCACTGACCCTGTGCAGGCGGCGCGTGTGACGCAGGAGGTCAAAAAGCATACGAAGAAGCCCGTCATTGTAAAACTTTCGCCGAACGTCACCGACATCCCGCAGATGGCGCGCGCCGTCGAGGAGGCAGGTGCCGACGCCGTATCGCTCATCAACACGCTGACGGGCATGGCGATCGATGTCGAAAAGCGTCAGCCGCTCCTCGGCAACATCACGGGAGGCCTTTCCGGCCCTGCCGTCAAGCCCATCGCCCTGCGCATGGTCTATCAGGCGGCGCAGGCGGTTTCGATTCCCGTCATCGGCATGGGCGGCATACAGACAGGCGAGGATGTGGCAGCGTTCCTTCTAGTCGGTGCGAGTGCCGTCGAGATCGGCGCGGAGAACTTCGCGAATCCGCGTGCCGTCGTCGAGGCGGCCGAAGGACTCGATGCGTATTTGGAGCGCCAGGGCATTGAGTATGCGCGGGATTTGATAGGAGCGTTGGAACTTTGAGGTCGGGGAAAGGGCGCAGGAGGCGCTTCGCCTTCCTCTTTGCGCTGTTCTTCCTGCTCGCGCTCTCTGCCGGCTGCGGCGGAAGGAGCGCCGTCTACCGCGAGCCGCCGCACCATCCCGAGTTCGTCGAGGGTGCGAAGTTTTCGGAGAATCCTGCGAAGTTCAAGGGAAAGGAAGTGCAGTTCGTCGCGCGTGTCGTCGATGTCGACGGCGCGGCGATGCAGGCGGAGATGCACGAGGGCGGGCCGCGCCTCCTCGTCGAGGGCAAGGGCGTCAGCGCCGCTGAGCCGCGCCCGTTGCGCGGCGACTATGTGCGGCTCTATGGCAAGGTGGCGGAAGACGACAGGGCGGGCTACGTCGCCGTCATCGACTCCTACAAGGTCACGGTGCCGCGCTGGAGCGAACTCATGCGCACGTCGAGGAGTCTTAGAAGCGACGATGGTCATGTCGAGGTACAGATTCTCTCGGCCGTGGCGGCACGCAATTCGCTCGAAGTCAAGGAGGGAAATATCTCCCTGATGCCCGAGAGCGCGGCGACGAGGCTTTCGGACATCGCTTTCATCGGCATGACGCTGAAGATTCGCGGCGAGATCGACGACGACGGCGAGGGCGATTTCGACTACCTTGAGCGCAGCGGTCAAAGGATGCGCTCGGGCTTCACGCTCGACTTGGACGGCGACGGTACGGCAACCTTCAAGACGGAGGCGCTTTCCGTGCCAATGGAGTACAAGGAAGCCTTGAAGGCGGTCGGCGCGTCGGGCGACGGCAGCGTCGCCCTGCCTGAAGGAAAGACATATCGTCTGCGCTATCGCTGACGTTGGCACTGACAGAAAGCCCCTGTATCGCGCAGGGGCAGTGGATAGTCTACGGTTTTTGGAAAGGAAGCAAGGCATGGAAGGTATGGACGAAAAGAGCCGAGAGGAACTTCTCGAAGAATATGCGCGGCTCATTGTGCGCATGGGCGTCAATCTGCAGACGGATCAGCCGCTCGTCATCAACGCGCCGCTCGCGTGCGCCGACTTCGCGCGCCGCGTTGCGGGCGCAGCGTACGATGCGGGTGCGCACGATGTGACGGTCGCGTGGAACGACGAGCGGCTCGCACGTCTGCGCTACGACAAGGCGAAGAAGAGCGTCTTCACGGAGTTTCCCGAATGGCGTCGCCGCCTTTACGAGGACAGTGCGGCAGAGGGCGCGGCCTTCGTCACGATCCATGCCGCTGATCCCGAAATCTTCAGCGGCGTCGAGCCGGAGCGTCTGACGCTCGCGCAGCAGGCGGCAGGTGCGGCGCTCCTCGAATACCGCCAGCGCTTGATGAGCAACAAGAATGCTTGGTGCGTCGTCTCGATTCCGACGGAAAGCTGGGCGAGCAAGGTCTTTCCCGAGGATGCACCTGACGTTGCCGTTGAAAATCTCTGGCAGGCGATCTTCGCTGCCGTGCGTCTAGCGCCAGGCGAGGATGCGGCTGTGCGCTGGCAGAAGCACATCGAATTTTTGGTGCGTGCGGCGAAGTTCATGAACGACCATGCTTTCTCGCGCTTGGAGTACAAGAACGCTCTCGGCACGAACCTCTCCATCGAACTGCCCGAGGGACATATCTGGATGGGCGGTGCGGAAAAGACACAGGACGGCGTGACCTTCGTTGCCAATATGCCGACGGAGGAAATCTATACGCTGCCCAAGCGTGATGGCGTAAACGGCACGGTCAAAGCGACACGCCCCCTGAACGTCAACGGCAATCTCGTCGAGGGATTTTCGCTGACTTTCAAAGATGGCAAGGTCGTCGACTACAAGGCGGAGCGCGGTGCAGAAATCCTCAAGGAACTTTTCTCGACCGACGAAGGTGCGAGCTATCTCGGTGAAGTCGCGCTCGTGCCCTACGATTCGCCAATCTCGAAGAGCGGCGTGCTCTTCTTCAACACACTCTTCGACGAAAATGCCGCGTGCCACCTTGCCTTCGGCAAAGCCTACCCGACATGCATCGAGGGCGGCGAGACGATGACCAGCGTCGAGCTTCTGCAGCGCGGCGTCAACGATTCGCTCGTGCACGAGGACTTTATGGTAGGCTCGAAAGATCTCGCGATCGACGGAATCGAGGCGGACGGCACGCGCGTCACTGTGTTCCGTGAGGGGAATTTCGCCTTTGTTTGAGGACGGCAGACTTCAAGTGCGTCGTATCAATAGAAAAAGCCCGGATTTTCCGGGCTTTTGTTCATCATCGTTGGTGCGGACGAGAGGGTTCGAACCTCCATGCCTTGCGGCACTGGATCCTAAGTCCAGCGCGTCTGCCAGTTCCGCCACGTCCGCATTGTACATTTGACGGTTCTTATTCTAGCATGACGGCAGAAGGCTGTCAAACATTGGGAATCACAATCCTATATTTGTCGAAATGGCAGGAGAAATATGAAATTCATAGAATATTCCATATATGGAAGAATGAATGCGAAATTGCCTTGTGTCTTGTTAGAGGTGCAGTTCTGCTTAGGAGGCTGAAGCCATGCCGATGTTCAAGAAGTCGATGCTTGTTCTCCTGGCCGTCGTCGCCCTTGCGGCGGGCGGGGCTTTCTATGCGGGGATTCATGGGCAGGAGGAGGCCGTCACGCTCGATGCGGGAGCGGCGCCCGTGCAAGAAGCACAGGCGAAAGAGATCGTCGTTTATGTCGCGGGCGCGGTCAATCGCCCGGGCGTCGTGCAGCTCGCTGAGGGGGCACGCGCGAAAGATGCGGTCGATGCTTGCGGCGGCTTTCTGCCTACGGCGGATACGAACGGTGTGAACCTTGCGCAGAAGCTCAAGGACGGTATGCAGGTCACGGTGCCGGAGAAAATGACTGCAGCTGCACAAGGCGTGACGGGAGGCGCACAGGCGGGGGCGACGAAGCCCCTGCCCGAAGGCATGGTGAACATCAACACGGCGGATGAGAAGGAGCTTGATAAGTTGCCGGGCATCGGCCCTGCCATGGCGAAGCGCATCGTCGAGTACCGCACGGAGAACGGCGCGTTCCAATCGCCCGAGGAAATCAAACGTGTCAAGGGTATCGGCGATGCGAAGTATGAGAAGATGAAGGACAAGATTGTGCTATGAGAAAGATTCGTTTTCGAGTGATAAGAGGAAATGGAGGCGGAAAAATGTTGAAAACGAAGACTTGCAAGAAGATGGCAGCGGTTCTTTTTTGCGCTGTGTGCGTCTCTTCTATTGGCTTGGCACGGCGGCCTGTGGAATACAGCTATAATTTCGGTGCGATACCCATAAGCTGCTCAATCTATGCAGAACAAGCGGGGCTGGCTGGAATCCATGCTAATGATTCCATGGGAAAAGTCATTTCCGTCTTGGGGCAGACAAAGTATCGTACGAACGGTTCGCTGCTTATCTATATGTATGACGGAGTTGATGTGAGTTTAATCGACTGGGGTAGCGACGGAAGATATACGGTGTACATGATCGAGACGAATCAGAAGGGGACGGCGAGCACCGTGGACGGTGTGAGCGTCGGTATGCCGGAATCGATTCTGTCCGAGGTTTACGGCACGGCAGATGAAGTGAAGATAGAAAAGCGCATGGCGCCGAAACTTCCTGAGAAGGAAATGCAGGCCTACAGGCACAAGGTAGACGAGATGGTAACGGTGTATACCTATAATGTAAGCGCGGCGAATAGTATGTCGTTCACGGTGAAAAAGGGAATTATCACTAGGATCGTGATCAATGTGTATGATTAGGTGCGATTGAATCATATAGGGAAGCGCTGATGTGTGAAGATACCACATAAAATCATGAGAGGAATGACATTCAAGATGGGGCGAGGCAGATATGAATAAACAGACGAAATATGCGATACTGCTTGCTGTTTTTATTGGTGTTCTTATAGGGGCGGGAGTGGCTTATTTTGCATCGCATGTGGGAAGAGATGCGATGTCGTCTGATGTCCGTGAAGAACCCGCTAAAGTCAAAACGCATGAAGAAAAAACGGAAAAGAAAGTTGAGAATATTTATAATATCGGGATCACTGAAGAGGAGTTTCGCCAAAGATTTAATAAAATTGCAGATGAATACGAATTTGATTTACGGTTAACGAAAAAATATGTCTATGAGGGAACTTATGCGAATGTCTATCAAACGCCGCTCGATACTGTGTCCTCAATAGCGATATCTTATGAGCCAAAGACAGGCTTCGTACGAGGCATCTTTATATCGGGAACTCCTGCAACTGATCCTGAGTTAGTTCGGTTCATTTCTGCTATTGTACATGTTACGGCAACGCTAAATCCGGATTTGCCTGATGGTGGAGCGAGAGAACTGTTGCCCAAACTAGGGATATTTGATGGAAAACATACAGACTATAGAACGGTAAACAAAACGACTTCTCGAAACAATATTTCCTATAAACTTCAAGGAACGGGAGGGAAAGGAGTAATATTCTTTGCCGTCGCCAAAGATATCAGTACCGACTCTGATTCATCGGTTCGAAGAGATGACCCTCATAATATCATGGCCGATATGACGAATTATGTGATTTGGGATTATTCTAATCAGAACTCGTATAATGCAACAATGGATACTATGCCGAACAAGAAAAATAGCCCACAAAGTTCATCTGTAGAAATGTCTCTGGGCGGAATCGCTATCGGCGATACAAAAAACAGGGTTTATTCTATGTTGGGAAGAGAATCAAGGATTTCTTATGAAGGCAGCTATAGCGATCCTCGTTACCAATATCCGAATATGGAAGTGGTCATGTCTGGAAATATTGTCACGGCATTTGTTTCTAAAAATGCAATGGTCAAAACGGGACGCGGGATTGGCGAGGGAAATAGTGTTCAAGACGTATTGGCGGCCTATGGTAAGGCGGATATGATTATGGAGTATGATGGCTATCTTCTCTATGAATATAAATTCATCTCTGCGAATGGAAGGAACTGTCTATTGCGCTTTGCGATGAAAAATGGTACAGTCTCGTACATTAGCGGGAGAGTTGCAGAGTAATGGGACGACAACAAGGAAGCTGAGAGGCGAGGCGTAGCTATGCGATACGGACAGCAGCAGCTTGTTTTTCTCAACGGTCTTTTCCTTGTGCTTTTGCTCGGCATCTACGGCGAGGATTTGCTGCATGTCTCGCTTGGTGCTCTCGCCGTCGGCATGGCGGGGTTCTTCTTCTTGTCGCTTTTTCTTCTCGTGCGCGAGAGTAGCAGGACGTGGCTGGCGTTCTTGCTGCTCTTTCTTTTTTTCGGCGCGTGGCGTTTCGCTTGGGGCGAGGCTCTGCCTGCCGATGATGTTTCGCATTTAATTGGCCGTGAGGCGGCGGTCAAGGGCGTGCTCGTCGAGGCGCCGCATGTGCGGCGGACGGCGCAGGGGACGTTCGTGCGCTATACGGTGGAGGCAAAGCGCGTGCGCCAGCGCGGCGAGGAGCAGGCGGCGTCGGGAGCAATCTATGTCTCGGAGATGCGCGAAGATGTCGGAAACTTGCCCGAGATTGGCGCGGAAATCACGGCTTTTGGGAAGGTTAAGGGCATCTACGGCTACGGCAATCCCGGGCGCATTGATGTGGAGCGCGCGGTGGCGGTCAAGGGCGTGCGCGCGCGTCTTTCGGCGAAGAAGCCGGGTGTAGCATGGGAAGCGGGAGAGTCGCATCCCGTGCTGCGTTGGAGCGAACGGGTGCGCTCGGCATACCGCGCTTCGATGGAGAGCGTGATGCCCAAGGAAGATGCGGCGGCGATCTTCGCCATGCTCTTCGGCGGCTACGAGGGCATAAAGCCTGAGCTTGTCGAAGCCTTCACGGCGACGGGTATCGTGCACATCCTCTCGGTGTCTGGCTCACATATCACGCTGTTGGCGGCGGTCATGGCTTGGCTCGGTACACTTCTTCGTCTACGTTCCGTCGTGACGGCTGTTTTCGTCACTGTCGTCGTCGTGCTGTACTGCGTGCTCGCGGGCTGCGTGCCGCCGGCCGTTCGTGCGGGCGCGATGGGACTGCTCGCATTTTTCGCTCTCGCCTTGGAGCGCGAGAACGATGCGCGGCGGCTTTTGGCTCTCGTTGGCATGGCGCTGCTCTTCTTCGAGCCGCTTCTGGCGTTTGATGTCAGCTTCCAGCTGTCGTTCGCGGCGACGGCGGGGCTTCTCTACCTCGCGCCGCCTTTTGCTGAGCGCCTTTCGACCTTGCGCTTTCTGCCGCGCTTCGTCGTGCTGAGTCTTGCCGTCACGCTCGGGGCGCAGCTCGCGACCTTGCCGCTCCTCGCATGGTACTTCCACCGGTTGTCGCTTTCGTCTCTTATCGCCAATATCCTCGTCGTGCCCGTCGTGGAACTCGTCATCGTCGTGGGGCTTTTCGCGGGGCTTGCATCCTTCGTACTGCCGTTCTTGGCGAAGGCCGTCTTTCTTGCGGACAGTCTGCTCTTGGGGGTTGTTTATGAAAGTACTCGACTTTTAGCAGTTATGCCCAGCGGCGAGGTGTATCTGCCAACGCTTTCCGTGCCGCTCGCGCTCGTCTACTTCGCCATGCTTGCTGTATTTGTGCAGCCTGAGGAACGGCGAGGAGCTGTCTTTTCTTGGTGCAGCGAGCGTCGCAAGGCGCTCTTTGCCGCAGTTCTGCTCGCTGCTGCCGCCGTCGCCTTATGGCAGTTTTCACGTCCGCAGGAGATGGCGGTGCACTTCATCGACGTGGGGCAGGGCGATGCGGCGCTCGTCGTGACGCCGCACGGCAGAGCCTTGATGATCGATACAGGCGGCACGCGCGACGGCGGCTATGACATCGGCTCGCGCGTCGATGTGCCGTACCTTTCGCATTACGGTGTGCGAAGGCTCGACTACATGATCCTCACGCATGTGCACGAGGATCATGCGGGCGGTGTGGGCGGCATCCTGCGCCATATTCCCGTCGGCATGGTTTTGACGGCGCATGAGCCGCGCAGCGAGTATGCACGAGTGCTCGGCTGCTCTCTCGATGCGCCTGAGATGCAGCATCTAGCCCCTGCGGAGGCGGGCGAGCACATCAATCTCGACGGCGTGGTGGTCGACATCCTCTACGCGCCTCAGATGGAGGGCGGTGCAGCGGAGGGTGCGACGGGAAACGAGTATTCGAACGTCATCCGCGTGCGATACGGTGCGGCCGCGTTCCTCTTCACGGGCGATCTTGTCGCGGAGCAGGAAAAGGCCATGCTCGCGGAGGGGAGAAATCCTCAATGCACCGTCCTGAAGGTCGCGCACCACGGCTCGAAGACATCATCGACGGAGGCTTTCCTGGCTGCCGCACAGCCGCGCCTAGCCGTCATCAGCGTCGGCAGGGACAACAACTTCGGACATCCCGCCCCCGAGGTCATCGAGCGTCTGCAGAAAAGCGGCATGAAAATCTACCGCACCGATGAGAATGGTGCGGTCGTATGCAGGACGGATGGGAAGACTCTGCGGGTAGAGACGTTTCGCTGATATAGGTGCAAGGACATGATTCGCATCATGAAAAGATTGAACACCACAATAGTGTACGCTATAATGTACACGGAGAGTTTACATCCTTGAAGTGGAGTGCGCCATTTGGGTTTGAGCTCTTGGATTTTCACGCTAAAAAGAATAGATTTTGGTGGGTATGGAGGAAGATATGAGCTTTAATTATGGAGAAGTCATTGAAGTTCAGCCGGAAGGGGAAAGCTCTGAGATCCGCAAGAGGAATGCCTTTATCCGACGTGAAATTGTAGCAAATTTTTGTGTGGGAAAAAATCCGCCATTGGTGACCGTATGTTTTCAGGCGTACAATCATTTGGAAGATCAGACGAAGATGGCGATTCATGCGCTTCTTCAATATACACAGAATGTTGATTATGAATTGATTCTTATCGATAACGGGTCGACGGATGGGACTTTAGAGTTTTTTCGTAGTATTCCGTATGAGAAGAAGCGTATTTTTCATGTGAGAGAAAATCGCGGAGCATTAGCTGGATACATTGCGGCGAAAAATTCGGCGGGTGGTGAATTTATTCGCGGGAGATACGTTTCATTCGTTCCAGGGGATGTTATTGTCACAAAAGATTGGCTTAAAAATCTCGTTACTTGCATGGAATCGGATTCGCGCATCGGGATGGTTGTTCCTGTTGCAAACTATACGAGCAATCATCAGCAGATCACGTTGTCATTTTCCAATTATGAAGAAATGCAGGAAGTAGCGGCTGCCCATAATATTAGTAATCCTAAAAAGTGGGAGGAGTGCTTGCGCGTTATTCCTACGACATCGCTGCTTCGTTCATCTCTGCGGAAGCTGTACGAGCTGGATCATGCTTTTTATTATAATTTTTCTGACGACGATCTTTCCTTTACTTATCGCCGTCTGGGCTATCGCTTGATGATTTGTCGTGATACGTTTGTTTATCATGCAGAAGGAAGCACGATGACAGGCGAGGATTATCAGTTGGATATACAGACGGGACGTGAGATTTTCCGACGTAAATATTTTGGAATCGATCCTTGGGATGATACGCGCTTGGATGCGGAACTTCGAGATAAGTGCCTGAGCTTTGTTCCTGTACGCAAGGAACATCGCATTTTGGGTATCGATATACGCTGCGGTGCCGATTTACTTCATTTCAAAAATGGGCTTCGGGGCGTTGGGTTTGAGCCTGTGAAGCTTTCCGCTCTTGTTCAAGATGCAAAATATTGGCAGGATCTCCAGACGGTTTGCGATCAGGAAGTTTTCTGTCGGTCGCAGCGCGATTTTTCCGAGACTCTGCGTGGGCGCACCTATGATTATATTATTCTTGGTGAGCCGCTTTGCAACTATGAAGAACCGCAGGCGATGCTTGAAATGATGCGAGATCATCTTTCTCTAGGAGGAAGAATGACGGGGCGCGTAGAAAAGGACGGAGAAGTGTTTGTATTGGAACGCAATGCGTAGGGTATGAGGTCTCGGTTTCGGGATATGAAGATGAATAATTCCAGCGGTTTCAAAGTTGCTGGAATTATTTTTATTTGTAATTGCCCGCCCCATAATGTTGATATATTATTAGTATTAGGGGCAGATGTGTGAAGATGAGTGGCTGATTTTATCCGCGATTTCTATAGCTATGATTTTGCTTCAATGATATAATGGAGCACATAAGAAGTTCTTTTTCGCAATCGACAGTTGTCATAGGAGGGAGCGAGCGTATGCGCTATCTGTGGCTGATTTTCGCAATCGCTGCTTTGGGCAGCGGCGCTTGGCTCGGCTATGAGGGGGAGTGGTGGAAGGCTGGCGTGATGGTTTTTCTCGGCGGCTTTACACTTTTTCAGGTGAGAGGACTGCGTGGCGGAAAGCAGAGGTTGAAGCTCAAGAGGGCGCAGCTGCAGAGGCTGCCCGATGCGCGAGCGGAGCTTCTGGAAGCGAGTTTTGCCAAGGCGGCAGGCGACTACGATGTTCTGCAGGATTTGCGGCAAAAGGTAAAAGATCGCGAGATGTCGCAGGAGCTTGTCGCCCTGCAGCATGTTGCGGGCAATATGCTGCGCTATCTGGAGCGCAATCCCGAACGCATCGCGGCAGCGGAGGATTTCATCGAGATCTATCAGGAGAAGGCGGCCGTCATGCTGCGCCAGTATGTCGAGCTTGAGGAAACGCAGCTCGCCTCCGAAGAGGTGGTGCAGGCGAAGCGGCGTGTCAAGGAGATGCTTTCTTCCCTGCGCACGACGTATGAGGAGGAGTTCAAGCGCGTCATCAATTATCAGCTCATGGATCTCAACGCTGAGATCGAGGTGCTGCAGCATTCGATGAAGGGGCAGGCGATGGGGGAAGCGTGCACCGTGCCCGAAGCGACGGAGCAACCCTTCGTAAGGCGAGGCGCGCAGCATCCGATGAAGGCGGCGAACGCGACGCCGATCTTCCTGCAGAAGGTTTCGAGTCTCGCGCGAGGCACGAGCGTCATACCGCAGGAGCTTTACTGGCAAGTCGTGCGGCGCAAGATCAAGGCGTCGCTGCTCGGCATATTCCTCGGTGGTTTCGGTGCGCACAAGTTTTTTCTGGGCAAGAATTTTCAGGGCGTTGGCTACATCCTGTTCCTCTGGACGGGACTGCCGATCTTCGTCGGCTTCATCGAGGGCGTGCGTTGGCTCTTCATGCCCGTCGATGATTTTTACTTTGATTACTGTGATGAGGATTAGGCAGAGCAGATAAAGGAGAGGGAGAAATGGCGGAAATCAATCTGGACGATCTCTTGAGCAAGCGTGCGCAGCAGTTGCAGGAAAAGGCGCTGGAACTTGCGCCCGAAAAGGAGCTTGAGCGCATCGCGCAGGCGGTCGAGGAACTGACGCCTGCGGAGCGTGCCGAGGTGGAGAAGATCAAGGAGGGGCTTGACCTCACGGACTCGGCGGCGATCATCGACTTCGGCACGGCGGCGCAGAAGAACATCGCCGACTTTTCAGACAGCATTCTTTGCAACGTGCGTGCGAAGGACAGCGGCTACGTCGGCGAGCTTCTGGGCGAGCTTCTGACGAATGTCAAGAGTTTCGAGCCGAAGTCATCGGACGGCGGATTTCTGAAGAAGCTGCCGCTCGTCGGCTCCCTCGTCGGCAAGGCGGAGACGATGATGCAGGGCTACGAGAAGGTTTCCGTGCAGGTCGAGAAGGTCAAGACGTCGCTGCAGAAGGCGCGCATGCTCATGATGAAGGACGTCACGATGCTCGACACTCTCTTTGCGAAGAATCTTGAGTACTTCAAGACGCTGGAACTTTACATTCGCGCGGGCGAGGAGAAGATGCAGGAGATGCGCGAGACGACGCTGCCCAAGCTGCGCGCGCAGGCCGCCGCGTCAAGCGACCCGATGGCGGCGCAGGTCGTCAGCGATTTTGAGAGTTCCGTCGAGCGCTTCGAAAAGAAGGTGCATGACCTCAAGATCAGCAAGACGATCTCCATCCAGACGGCGCCGCAGATCCGCCTCATACAGAACAACGACAAGGTGCTCATCGACCGCGTGCAGAGTGCGATTTATAACGCGATTCCGCTGTGGAAGAATCAGATGGTCATAGCGCTCGGCCTCGCGAACCAGAAGAAGGTTCTTGAGATGCAGCACTCGGTCAATGAGATGACGAACGATCTTTTGAAGAAGAATGCGGAAATGCTCAAGATCGGCACGATCGAGACGGCGAAGGGGAACGAGCGCAGTATCGTGGACATCGAGACGGTGCGCAAGGTGAACGACGATCTCGTGACGACAATCGAGGAGACGCTGAAGATCCAGCAGGATGGCAGGGCGAAAAGGCGTGCGGCGGAAGCCGAACTCGTTGCGCTGGAAAGCAGGCTTAAGAAAGCGCTGGAAAGCACGCTCGACGGGCGAAATGGTTGACAGCGTTTCCTTTCATCTGCTATCATACACTAAAGAGAAAAGGAGATGGAACTTTCATGAAAGCAGCTCTTTTTATGGGCAGTGACTCAGATTGGCCGATCATGAAGCCGGCGGTGGAGCTTCTCAAGGAGTTCGGCGTCGAGGTCGATGTCATCGTGGCGTCGGCGCACCGCACACCCGCGAAGGTGCATGAGTATGCCGAAAACGCGCGTGAAAACGGTGTCGGCGTCATCATTGCAGCGGCGGGCGCGGCAGCGCACTTGGCGGGCGTTATCGCGAGCTACACGACGCTTCCCGTCATCGGCGTGCCGATCAACGCGACGCCTTTGAATGGTCTCGACGCGCTCTTGAGCACGGTGCAGATGCCGTCGGGCATCCCCGTCGCGACGATGGCGGTCAACGGCGCGAAGAATGCGGCGGTCTTCGCTCTCGAAATCTTCGGTGCAGGCGATGCCGCTGTTGCAAAGCAGCTCGAAGGGTATCGCGAGAAGCTTAGGGAAGGCGTGGCGAAGAAGGCAGCGCGCGTCGCATCGCAGGTCAATCAGTAGAAATTCAACGGAGGACAGAAAATCATGAGCAAGAAGGTTCTGTACGAAGGCAAAGCAAAAATCATGTACGAGATGGAAAATCCTGACGAATTGCTCGTCTATTACAAGGACGATGCGACGGCAGGCAACGGCGCGAAGAAGGGCACGATCGTCGACAAGGGCGTCATGAACAACAAGATCACGGCTTTTTTCTTTGACCTCCTGAAGAAGAACGGCATCGACCATCACTGCATCAGCATGCCGAGCGACCGTGAGATGATCGTCAAGAAGCTTGAGATCATTCCGCTTGAGGTCGTCGTGCGCAATATTGCGGCGGGCAGCCTTGCCGAGCGCCTCGGCCTTGAAGAAGGCACGAAGATGGCGATTCCCATCGTGGAACTTTACTACAAGAGCGACGAGCTTGGCGATCCGATGATCAACCACTACCATGTCAAGGCAATGGCGATGGCGACGGATGAGGAGATCCGTGAGATTGAGCGCCAGGCCTTGAAGGTCAACGAGATTATGCGCGATTATTTGAAGACGAAGAAGATTACGCTCGTCGATTTCAAGCTGGAATTCGGCAGGGACAAGAACGGTACGATCATTCTTGCCGACGAGATCTCGCCGGACAACTGCCGTTTCTGGGACAGCGATACGAACGAGAAGCTCGATAAGGACAGATTTCGCCGTGATCTCGGCAACGTGGAGGACGCCTACAAGGAGATTCTGCGCCGCCTGACAGGCGAGGAGAGATAATAGCCCGCAGCCCGCCGCCATTCTGTTGGATGGCGGTGGGTTTGTGTATTTCTTTACATTTTTTCGTTTTCGATTGTGTTGGAGGAGGCAGAATGGAAAAGAAACTTACCTATCGCGATGCGGGCGTCGATATCGACGCGGGCAATGAATCCGTCAAACTCATCAAGGACAGCGTGCGTGCGACGTACCGCCCCGAAGTGCTCGGCGATCTTGGCGGCTTCGGAGGTCTCTTTGCACTGCAGGCAGCGAAGTACAAGGAGCCGGTGCTCGTCTCAGGCACGGACGGCGTGGGCACGAAGCTGCGGCTTGCCTTCATGCTCGGCAAGCACGATACCGTGGGGCAGGATGCCGTCGCCATGTGCGTCAACGATATCCTTGTGCAGGGTGCAGAGCCGCTTTTTTTTCTCGACTACCTCGCCGTCGGCAAGCTCGTTCCCGAGCAGGTGGCCGCTGTCGTCAAGGGCGTTGCCGCCGCCTGCAAGGAGTCGGGATGTGCGCTCATCGGCGGCGAGACGGCGGAGATGGCGGGCTTCTATGCTGATGGCGAGTACGACATCGCAGGCTTTGCTGTCGGCGTCGTCGAGAAGTCGAAGATCATCACGAGCGAGCGCGTCCAGGAGGGCGACGTGCTGCTCGCGTTGCCGTCCTCGGGCGTTCATTCGAACGGCTTCTCGCTCGTGCGCAAGATTTGCTTCGAGCACAAGGGCTTCACGGGAGCTGAAACCTTCCCTGAGCTTCAAAAGACGCTCGGCGAGGAGCTTCTGACACCGACGCGGCTCTATCCGCGCGCGTGTCTGCCGCTCATTGAAAAGTTCGACATTCATGGCATGGTGCACATCACGGGCGGCGGCTTCTACGAAAATATCCCGCGCGCCCTGCCCGAGCATCTTGCGGCGGAGGTCGATGCTTCCGCCTGGCAGACGCCGCCGATCTTCCGCCTGCTGCAAGAGTGGGGCAATGTCGATGGACATGAAATGTACCGCACGTTCAACATGGGCGTCGGCATGGTCATCATCGCCGCGCCCGAGGAGGCCGCGAAGATTCGCGCTCACCTTGCGTCAGCGGGCGAGGAGGTCTACGAGATTGGCTGCGTCAAGAAGGGTGCGCACGATGTGACGATCAAAGGCGGGGTTCTCGATGCGTAAGGAAGTTCTTGGCATCCTGTGCTCGGGGCGCGGCACGAACCTCGAATCCATCATCAAGGCGCAGAAGCAGGGCGAGATTCGCGCTGAGATCGCTGTCGTCTTGACGGACAAACCCGAAGCGAAGGCCTTGGAACGCGCAGCACAGGCGGGTATAGCGCATCATTGCGTCGATCGCAAAGCGTGTGCGACGCGCGAGGAGTTCGAGGAGAAGCTCGTTGCAGCGCTTGAAAAGGCAGGCGTGACACTCGTTGTGCTCGCGGGGTTCATGCGCATCTTGAGTCCGTACTTCGTGCGCAAGTTCTGCGGGCGCATCTTGAACATCCATCCGTCGCTCCTGCCGTCGTTTGGCGGGACGCACGCCCATCGCGACGTGCTCGCCTACGGCGTCAAGGTCTCGGGCTGCACGATTCACTTTGTCGACGAGGGTATGGACTCAGGGCCGATCATCCTGCAGGCGGCTGTGCCTGTCATGGATGACGATACAGAAGATACGCTCGCCGCGCGGGTGTTGGAGCAGGAACATATCCTCTATCCGCGCGCCATCGCGCTCTATGTGGATGGGCGGCTCAAGGTGGAAGGCCGCCATGTGACGATTTTGGAATAAGCTATTTGTTTGTTGTAGACGAAAGGTGGAGGTTGACCATGAAAATCAAGCGTGCTCTCATCAGTGTATCGGACAAGACGGGCGTCGTCGAGTTCGCACGCAAGCTGCATGATGCCGGTGTTGAGATCGTCTCGACGGGCGGCACGATGAAGGCGATCCGCGATGCGGGCATCCCCGTGCTCTACGTCAGTGATGTCACGGGCTTCCCTGAGATCATGGATGGCAGGGTCAAGACGCTCAATCCCTACATCCACGGCGGCATTCTCGCCGTGCGCGACGATCCCAAGCATGTACAGCAGATGAAGGAGCACAAGATCACACCGATCGATCTCGTCGTCGTCAACCTCTATCCGTTCGATGCGACTGTGGCGAAACCAAACGTGACGCTCGCCGAGGCGATCGAGAACATCGACATCGGCGGCCCTGCGATGATCCGTGCCGCCGCGAAGAATTTCAAGTTCGTTGCCGTCGTGACGAACCCCTCGCATTACGATGAGGTTGCGGAAATGATCCAAAAGGACGGCTGTGTGCGCGGCATGAAACGCATGGAACTCGCTCGTGAGGCCTTCCGTCATACATCGGTCTACGACGAACACATCGCCGCATATCTTTCGGAGCAGATTGAGAAATAGGAGCAACGAGATGAAGATTTTGGTCATCGGCAGCGGTGGGCGCGAGCATGCGCTCGCATGGAAGCTCAAGGATAGTCCGCAGACGGAGAAGCTTTATGCGATTCCGGGCAATCCGGGCATGGCGGCAATCGCCGAATGCGTACCGCAGATCTCTCCGACGGACAATGCGGCAGTCGTCGCTTTTACCAAGGAGAACGGCATCGATCTCGTCGTCGTCGGCCCTGAGGCGCCGCTTGCGGGCGGCCTCGTCGACGCACTGGCGGCGGAGGGAATCAAGGCATTCGGCCCCGCGAAGCTCGCGGCGGAGATTGAGGGTTCGAAGGCATTTTCCAAAGACCTCATGAAGAAGTACGGCATCCCGACGGCGAAGTACGAAGTGTTTTCTGATGCCGCCGCCGCACGCGCCTACGTCAAAGCCGAGGGTGCGCCCATCGTCATCAAGGCGGACGGACTCGCGGCGGGCAAGGGCGTCGTCGTCGCCATGACCGAGGAGGAAGCGCTTGCCGCCGTCGACGAGATCATGGAGGGCGAAGCATTCGGCACAGCGGGCAGCCGCGTCGTCATCGAGGAATTCATGGCGGGCGAGGAGGTTTCCATTCTCGCGTTCACCGACGGCAAGACGATTCGTGCGATGATTCCGTCGCAGGATCATAAGCGCGCCTACGACGGCGACAAAGGGCCGAACACCGGCGGCATGGGCGCTTATGCGCCCGCTCCCGTCGCGCCTCCCGCACTCGTCGCCGAGGTGCAGCGGACGATTCTGGAGCCGACGATCCGCGCGATGGAGCAGGAAGGGCGGCTCTACAAAGGCTGCCTCTATGCAGGACTCATGGTCACAGAGGAAGGCGCGAAGGTCGTCGAGTTCAACTGCCGCTTCGGCGATCCTGAGACGGAGGTTGTGCTGCCGCTCCTCAAAGGCGACCTCGTCGAAATCATGCTGTCGTGCGTCGACGGCAATCTCGCCTATGTCGAGATTCCGTGGAGCACGGGCGCGGCGGTGACCGTCGTCCTCGCGGCGGGCGGCTATCCGAAGACCTACGAGAAGGGCGCGGAAATCACGGGCCTCGCCGACGCTGAGGCGGAAGGATGCCTCGTCTTTCATGCGGGAACGGCAGAGAAGGACGGCAAGATCGTCACGGCGGGCGGCCGCGTGCTGAACGTCGTCGCTGAGGCAGCAGACATCCGCGCGGCGGTTGAGAAGGCATATCGCGGCGTCGGGCGCGTACATTTCAAGAACGCCTTCTGCCGCAAGGACATCGCGCACCGTGCATTGGAAAGGATGAAATGAACCTCTATGAAGTTGAACCTCAAGGAAAATGAGATTCTCCACGGTTTCCGTCTGCTCAAGCAGCAGACGGTGCCGGAGATCGATGCGAAGGCCTATGCGTTCGTGCATGAAAAGAGCGGCGCCCGCCTTTTCTTTTTGGAAAACGACGACGACAACAAAGTCTTTTCCATCAGCTTCCGTACGACGCCGGCGGATGATACGGGCGTGGCGCACATCGTCGAGCATTCGGTGCTCTGCGGCTCCAGGAAGTACCCGCTCAAGGAGCCGTTCGTCGAGCTTGTCAAAGGCTCTTTGAACACCTTCCTCAACGCCATGACCTTTCCCGATAAGACGATGTACCCTGTGGCGAGCCGCAATGACAAGGACTTCCAGAACCTCATGGATGTCTATCTCGACGCGGTCTTTTATCCTTCGATGAAGGAGACGCCTGAAATCTTCCAGCAGGAGGGTTGGCACTACGAGATCGACAATGCCGAAGAGCCGCTTCGCTACAGCGGCGTCGTCTACAACGAGATGAAGGGCGCTCTGTCCTCGCCCGATGACGTGCTTGAGAACAAGATCATGCTCTCCCTTTATCCCGATACGACGTACGGCTTCGAGTCGGGCGGCGATCCTGATGCGATTCCGACGCTGACATATGAGGATTTCTGCGCCTTTCACAGTCGCTACTACCATCCGTCGAACAGCTATATCTACCTCTACGGCGCGATGGACATTGAGGAAAAACTCGCCTATCTCGACCGCGAATATCTCGCCGCGTTCGACCGAATTGAGCCGCATTCCGAGATTGCTTTGCAGCAGCCCTTCCGTGATATGGCTCGCAAGGAGGACTTTTACTCCATTAGCGAGGGGGAGAAGGAGTCGGAGAAAACCTTCTTGGCGCTGAATTGGCTCGTGGGAGAGGCGGACAATGCCGAAGCGATGCTCGCTCTTGAAATCCTGCAGCATGCTCTCCTGCAGACGGAAGCCGCGCCCCTCAAAAAAGCGCTGATGGACGCGAAGATCGGCAAGGACGTCAGCGCTTCCTTCGAGGATGCGCTGCGCCAGCCTTACCTGAGCATCATCGTCACGAGTTCGGAGGCCGAGCGCGCCGAGGAGTTTTGCCGCCTGACGGAAGAGGCGATGCGCGGCCTCATCGAGAACGGCATCGACAAGACGCTGCTCGAAGCGTCGATCAACCGCCTCGAATTCAAGGCGCGTGAGGCGGACTTCGGCACGTTCCCCAAGGGGCTTGTCTACAACATCAAGATTATGAACAGCTGGCTCTACGATGCCGACCCTGCGCTCTACCTCTATTATGAGGAGCTTTTTCAGAAGATGCGCGAAGGACTCAAAGGGCGCTACTTTGAAGAGGTCTTGGAAAAGTACCTCGTGAAGAATGCGCATCGTTCTCTCGTCGTACTCAAGCCTAGCAAGACGCTTTCCTCTGAGCGCGAGGCGGCGCTTTCCGAAGCGCTGGAAAAGAAGAAGCAGGCGCTCACGCACGAGGAGATTGAGCGCATCATCAAGATGAACAAACGACTGAAGGAACGGCAGGAAAGCTCCGAGACAGCGGAGGCCCTGGCGACGATCCCTCTTCTTGAACTCTCCGATATTCGCAGGGAAGTGGAGAAACTGCCGCTCACCGAGCGCGAGATCGAGGGCTGCAAGGTGCTCCACAGCGATATTTTCACGAACAAGATCGCCTACGTCAACCTCTATTTCGATGCGCAGGGCGTGCCGCAGGAACACATCCCGTATCTCTTTTTGCTGACCGAGCTTCTCGATGCAGTTGATACCGAGAGCCATACGTACGCCGAGCTGTCGAATCTCTCGAACCTCCATACGGGCGGCATATCCTACGAAAATTCCGCTGCTGTCCGAAACGGCGAGCCGGATTCCTGCATGCCGGTGTTCCGCGTGTGCGCGCGCGCCTTCGTACGCAAATTGCCCGAACTGTTCTCGTTTCTCGCGGAAGTTCTGACCGAGAGCAAGTTCACCGACAAGAAGCGCATCGAGGAGCTTTGCGGACAGTGCCGCGCCGTCATGGAGGCGCGCGTCATGAGCGCCTCGCAGCGCAGCATGGCGGCACGCATCGCGTCTTATCTGTCGCCGGCGGGCGCTTACAACGAGCAGGCGATGCTGTCCTTCTATAGCTTCATCGCCGACCTTACCGATCACTTCGAGGAGCGCTTCGAGGAGCTTTCCGAGACGCTTGCGAGCCTTCTGCCGCTCGTCTTTACCAAGGGCGGAATGACCATCGGCGTGACGCTTTTTGAGGCGGAATACGCCTCGTTCGCCGAGGAAGCCGCAAAGTTCTGCCGCCGTCTGCCGCAGGCGAAGGCAGAGCCTCAGGTGTACCATTTCGATGTGCGTGCGAAGAACGAGGGGCTTCTGTCGTCGAGCCGCGTGCAGTATGTGGGCAAGGCGGCGAACTTCATGCGCCTCGGCTTTTCTTACACGGGCAGCATGAGCGTTCTGGAGACGATCCTGCGCTACGACTACTTCTGGACGAAGATCCGCGTGCAGGGCGGCGCCTATGGTGCATTTACGCAGTTCAGCCGCGTCGGCTTCCTGTTCTTCGGCTCGTACCGCGATCCGAACCTCAGGGAAACGCTCGAAGTATTTGACAAGACGGCGGATTATCTGCGCGGGTTCGACGTGTCCGACCGCGAGATGGTGAAGTTCATCATCGGCACGATCAGCACGGTTGACGCGCCGCTCACGCCGCAGCTCAAGGGACTTGCCGCGCAGGACGGCTTCCTGCGCCATGTGACGGAAGCCGACCGCCAGAAGTCGCGCGACGAGATTCTTGCGACGCGGCAGGCGGACATTCGTGCTCTGGCGGACGTCGTCGACGCCTGCATGAAGGAAAATGTCCTGTGCGTCTTCGGCAATGAAGAAAAACTGAAGGAAAATGCAGGCCTTTTCGGAAGCCTTCTTCACGCTCTGGGCAGTGCGGCTGATTGACTTTCTTCCCTTGTCATGCCATAATGAAGAGAAACGCTGCATACGTCGGCGTTTCTCTCCAAATGAGATAATATCAAGGGGGACTTCGGAATGAAAGAACCAATCTTTACCGGTGCGGGCGTCGCCATCATCACTCCCTTTACGGAAGATGGCGTGAACTTCGAGGAGTTCGGCCGCATCATCGAAGATCAGATCGCGGGCGGCACGGATGCCATCGTCGTCACAGGAACGACGGGCGAGGCGGCAGCCATGAGCGATGCCGAGCACAAGGAAGCCATCAAGTTTGTCGTTGAGACAGTCGGCGGACGTATCCCCGTCATCGCGGGCACAGGATCGAACGATACGAACTACGCGATCCAGCTTTCGCAGTATGCAGAGAAGGCGGGGGCGAACGGGTTGCTGCTCGTGACGCCGTACTACAACAAGTGTACGCAGGGCGGCCTTGTCAAGCATTTCTCGAAGATTGCCGACAATGTCAATATCCCGAGCATCGTCTACAACGTGCCGTCGCGCACGGGCGTCAACATTCTGCCCGCGACGTATGCCCGTCTCGCCGAGCATCCGCGCATCAACGCGACGAAGGAAGCGAGCGGCAACCTCGCGGCAGTGGCACGCATCCGCAAGGCTTGTGGCGATTCGCTCAATGTCTATTCGGGCAACGACGACGAGATCGTACCAATCCTCTCCGTCGGCGGCAAGGGCGTCATATCCGTCCTTTCGAACGTCGCGCCGAAGGCGACCCACGATATGTGCCGCCTTTACTTCGAGGGCAAGGTCGAGGAAGCGGCGAAGATCCAGATTGACTATATGGATTTGATTGAGGCACTCTTCTCCGAGGTCAATCCGATTCCCGTCAAGACGGCGATGCGCCTCATGGGCTACAAGACGGGGCACTTGCGCATGCCGCTTTCCGAGCTGGAGCCTGAGCATCTGGAACCGTTGAAGAAGGCGCTGAAGAGTCACGGCCTTTTGCAGTGACTTCATGCCGATTGAGAAAGAGTCAAGGAGGAAGATTCAATGAAGAAGATTGTCCAAGTCATGCTTTTCGTCTGCCTGACCGTGTTCGGCATGCAGGTCGCTTTCGCCAACTCCGACAAGGTCACGATCCCGGAGGGCGCCGACATTGTCAGCGTCAAGCGTCTTGCTCTCGCAGCGCCGCTCTACACGCCGACGAAGGACGCTCCGACGAAAGAAGAACTGCTCGCTTCAATGTATGAGGCAAGCAATGTGGCGCGCAGCTATGTGCTTTCCTATGATATGGTTGCCGCCGACATTCAGAAGAATACAGGCGTTGACATCAAGTCGCTCGACCGCCGCCAGGCCGCAAAGGTCTACAAGGAAAACGTAGCCGCCGATGCCGATGCTTATGTCGTCTTGACAGTCGCGAACAACAGCCGCATCGTCTTTTTCTTCGATGTCTACCGCTCGGGCACGAACGAGCTTCTCTACACCTATCAGATTGTAGCGAACAGAAGCCAGAAGGCGAATACGGAAACGTACAAGGCTTTGTCGGAGCAGTTCTACAAGAACTTCGAGCGCTCCGCTAATGAACAGGCAAAGAAATAAAAGGAAAGGGGGCTGCGCATAAGTCGATCAGACTTGTGCGGCAGCCCCTTCTTTATGCGGTGGAATGCAGCTGAAAACCTGCACGGACAATACGGATAGAAAGGATGATCGGATGATTTCAGCGAATCGCTTGATGCGCTATCTTTGGCTCGGCATCGGAATGACTGCCCTCGCCTTGGGCACGGCAGGAATCGTTTTGCCGCTGTTGCCGACAGTGCCGTTCTATCTTCTGGCGGCATTCTGCTTTGCCAAGAGTTCGGAACGTCTTCATCGGTGGTTTGCCGCCACAAAATTGTATCAGAAATACGTCGTCCCATTCAACGACGGCAATGGCATGACGTGGCAGGCGAAGCTCAAGACCATGGCGCTTGTGACGGGCGTCATGAGCGTCAGCGGCTACTTCCTTTCGGACAACCGCATGGGCTTGATGATGCTCGGCGGCGCGTGGCTTCTGCAGTGCGTTGCGATGCTCTTTTTCGTCAAGACGAGGAAGCGTGAGAAGTCTCCTGTCGGTCAGTGTGCGAAGTAGAGCGGCTTGATCTTGGCGGATTCTGCGACGGATTCCGAGATGCAGCCCGTCCGCACCATGGCGTCGAGCACGACGAGCTGCCGCTTCTTTGCAAGCATGAAGTCGACGTAGGGCGAATAGACGGAAGGCGCATTGGGGATTCCTGCAAGCATTGACGTCTCGGGCAGGTCGAGTTCGTGCGGCTCTCTACCGAAGTAGCCGACAGAAGCCTCGTGTATGCCGTAGAAGCCTGAGCCGAAGTAGATCGTGTTGAGATACAGCTCCAGAATCTCATCCTTGGAGTAGTGCAGTTCAAGATCGAGCGAAAGCAGCGCTTCTTCCAGCTTGCGGTCGAGGGACTGCTCATCGGACAGGAAGAGGTTTTTGGCGAGCTGCTGTGTGATCGTGCTCGCGCCTTCTTCGATGCGTCCATATTGCAGATTGACGAGCGTCGCGCGTGCGATCGCTTCGGGATCGAAGCCGTGATGTGAGTAGAAGCGGCTGTCTTCGACGGCGACAACGGCGTCGAGGAGCGAGTCGGGCATCTCGTCGATTGTCACATAGCGCTCGCGCTGACGCACTCGCTCAGCGACCGCATCACGCAGAAAGATGAGGCGGCGAGCTTCCTGCATCTTCGGCATGGAGTCGAAGAACGCAGGACGAAAGATCGCCGCACTGCCTGTGACGAGGAAGGCGAGACAGAAAACGGTGAGGAGAAAGAGGGAAAAGCGCAAGAGCCGCTTGATTTTTTTCATGATGGCGGAAGCGTCCTCCTTTGATGGTTTTTGAATGCACTCAGTTGGCAGGCACGGAATCGTCATAAAGCTCATGCGGTGCGATGTCTTGTCCCTCGGCCCACGCAACGGTATGTCCAGCGATATGCACGGTATGAAATACCGATATGTCGCGCAGTTTGCCATACCAATCTCCTTGGATGTATGGTCCGACGTCAAAAATCTTTTTCTCGCCCGTTTCAAAATCCAAAAGCAGCTTGTAATCGGGCAATGGTTTCACTGCCGTAACTTTGGGTTGCAACATAAAGATGACTCCTTAAAGTATGTTCGTCTTTATTATAAGTTATACCGTCCTTTTTTGGAATACATTTCGCAAAAACAGCAATCATACAATTTGTTTTAGAAGATAAATTCCCCAAACCTATTGCATAATTATGCAACAAAATGTATAATTATAAACATCGTTCGACAAAGGAATTCGGGAAGGGGCGGTCGAGCACATGAGAGTGAGCATTATCGGAGCTACGGGCTACGCGGGGGCGGAGCTTCTGCGGCTTCTTTACGAACACCCGCAGGCGGATGTCGTGCACATCACGTCGGAGAGCCATACGGGGGAAAAGATCTCGAGCATCTATCCGCATCTTCGCGGCATTTACGATGAAGAGCTTGAGAGCATGAAGGACATCGAGCGCATCGGCAGAGACAGCGACTTCGTTTTCATCGGCCTGCCGCACGGTCATGCGATGGCGGCGGGCAAGGCGCTCGAAGGCGAGAAGACGCGCATCATCGATCTCGGTGCGGACTATCGCTTCGCTGACACAGCGGTCTATGAAGCGTGGTACAAAGTCAAGCATACACACAAGGATGCTGAGCGCGTCTACGGTCTGGCGGAGCTCAATCGCGAGGCGATTCGCAGCGCGAAGATCATTGGCAACGCAGGATGCTACACGACGGCGAGCATCCTCGCGCTCGCACCTCTCGCCAAGAATCACCTCGTCGACATGGCGAGTATCGTCGTCGACGCGAAGTCTGGCGTATCGGGCGCGGGACGCTCGGCGAAGCAGGCGAATCTTCTGACCGAGCTTTACGACAGCTTCAAGGCGTACGGCGTCGCTACGCATCGCCATACGCCTGAGATCGAGCAGGCGATGACGGAGCTTTCGGGCGAAGCGTGCATCCTGTCCTTCACGCCGCACCTCGTACCCATGTCGCGCGGCATCCTCGCGACATGCTACGCGCGGCTGAAAGAAGGTGTCGAACCCAATATGGTCGATGCAGCGTATGAAAAGATGTACGGCGAGGAATACTTCGTGCGGCTTCTCGGACGCGGCGGCTATCCGGCGACGAAGGCGGTGCGCGGTTCGAACTTCTGCGACATCGGCTGGCACATCGACGAGAGGACGCATCGCGTCGTCGTCCTCTCCGCCATCGACAACCTCGTCAAGGGGGCGGCGGGACAGGCCGTGCAGAACTTCAACATCGCCTGCGGCTTCGATGAGAAGCTCGGGCTTGGTCATATCGCAGTTTATCCGTAATGCAGGAGGGTATACAGATGTTTTCTGATACAGCAGCAAAAAAAGGCGTGACATTTCCCAAGGGATTCAAGGCGGCGGGCGTCAAGGCCGGTATAAAGAAGAGCGGCAACCTCGACGTCGCCGTGATTTACTCGGAAGAGGAGGCTGCCGTCGCGGGCGTCTTCACGCAGAATGCCGTGGCGGCGGCGCCCGTCTACGTTTCCAAAGCGGCGGTCGAGGACGGCAAAGCGCGTGCCATCGTGGCCAATGCGGGCTGTGCGAACGCCTGCACGGGCGAGCAGGGCGTGAGGGATGCAAAGCGTACGGCGGAGATTGCAGCGAAGGCGCTCGGCTGTGCGGCGGATGACGTCCTCGTCGCCTCGACGGGCGTCATCGGCGTGAATCTGCCGATGGACAAGCTTGAGCAGGGCGTCAAGGATGCTGTGGCAAGCCTTTCCACGGAAGGCAGCGTCGATGCGGGCAATGCCATCATCACGACGGATACATACTCCAAGGCGTGTTCGACGGAGGTCGAGATCGGCGGCAGGAAGGTGCGTTTCGGCGCGATTGCCAAAGGCTCGGGCATGATCCAGCCGAACATGGCGACGATGCTTTCTTTCATCACGACGGACGCGGCGATCGACAGAAAGCTCCTGCAGCAGGCGCTTTCTGAGATCACCGAGGTCACGTTCAATATGATCTCGGTCGACGGCGACATGAGCACGAACGATATGGTGACGGTGCTTGCGAACGGTGCGGCGGGCAACGCGAAGATCACGGAGAAGAACGCTGACTACGAAATTTTCTATCGGACGCTCAAGGAGATCTGCACGGGGCTTTCCGAGCGCATTGCGGCGGACGGCGAGGGCGCGACGAAGTTCCTGACCGTGCATGTGACGGGCGCGGAGTCCTTCGATGCGGCGAAGCAGGTCGCGATGAGCATCGCGAAGTCGCCGCTCGTCAAGACGGCGTTCTTCGGTGAAGATCCGAACTGGGGGCGCGTCATCTGCGCTGTCGGCTATGCGGGCGTGCCCATGACGCCGGAAAAGACCGTCGTGAAGTTCGGCGGCATTCCCGTCTATGCGAACGGCACGGGCGCTTCCTGCGATGCAGACGCCTTGCGCAAGGTCATGGGGCAGCATGACATCGTCATCGATGTCGAGATGGGCTTGGGCAGTGCCGAAGCGACGGTCTGGACGTGCGACTTTTCTTATGAGTATGTGAAGATCAACGGCGAGTACCATACCTGAGGCGGTGAAGCGATGTTTGCGGCAAACGACAAGGCGGCGATCCTCGTCGAGGCGCTGCCTTATATACAGGAATTTTATGGCAAGACCGTCGTCATCAAGTACGGCGGCAACGCCATGATCAATGAAGAGCTCAAGGAAAAGGTCATGCAGGACGTGGCGCTGATGAAGTACGTCGGCATACAGCCCGTCATCGTGCATGGCGGCGGCCCTGAGATCACGGGATTTCTCGGCAAGGTCGGCAAGGAGACGGAGTTCATCAGCGGCCTGCGCGTGACGGATGAAGAAACGGTCGAGATCGCCGAGATGGTGCTCGACGGCAAGATCAACTCCGACATCGTGACGCTCCTCAATCGCCGCGGAGTCAGTGCTGTCGGGCTGTCGGGCAAGGATGCGAACCTCATCCGCGCGCAAAAGAAGCTCGCGACGGTCTACGAAGGGGAAGAGAGCCGGAAGGTGGACATCGGCTATGTCGGTCAGGTCGAAAGAATCGACACGCGCCTCCTGCAAGACCTCATCGCGCACGACTACATCCCCGTCATTGCACCGATCGGTGTCGGTGCGGACGGCGAGAGTTACAACATCAATGCCGACTACGTGGCGGCGGAGATCGCGGGTGCGCTCGGGGCGGAGAAGCTCCTGCTCCTGACGGACGTCGAGGGCGTCTACAAGGACTATGAGGACAAATCATCCTTCATCTCGACGCTCACGGCAGCCGAGGCGCGCCGCTATATCGAGGACGGCACCTTGACGGGCGGCATGATCCCGAAGGTGGAAGCGTGCCTGAGGGCGCTCGATGCGGGTGCGGCAAAGACGCATATCATCGACGGCAGGCTCGGCCACTCCATCATCTTGGAAATCTTCACCTCGGCGGGCATCGGTACGCAGGTCGTGAAGTGACGGCGCATGGAAAAGCGGGGGAAATTATGAGAGAAACAGATGAAGCAATCTACGCGAAGGACGCGGCGGGCTACCTGCCCGTGTTCAACCGCTACAAGATCGTGCTCGACCACGGCGAGGGCGTCTACGTTTTCGACAACAACGGCAGGAAGTACATCGACTTCCTCGCGGGCATTGCGGTCAACGTGCTCGGCCACGCCTATGCGCCGCTCGTCAAGATGATCGCCGAACAGGCGGGGCGCATGATCCACTGCTCGAATCTCTATTACACGCAGGCGCAGGCGGATGCAGCGGAAAGGCTCGTGCGCCTTTCGGGGTTGGGCAAGGCGTTCTTCGCCAACTCGGGCGCGGAAGCGAACGAGGGAGCAATCAAGATCGCGCACAAGTATGCGCACGCGAAAGATCCTGAAAAGTCGCAGATCATCACGGCGTGGCACAGTTTTCACGGACGCACGCTCGCGACATTGACGGCGACGGGGCAGCCGAAGTATCACGAAGGCTTTGGCCCGCTGCCTGCGGGATTCGACTATGTGCATTACGGCAATATTGAAGAGCTGGAAAAGATGATGAGCGCGAAGACGTGCGCCGTCATGCTCGAAACGATTCAAGGCGAGGGCGGCGTCCATGTGCCGACGGCAGAATACTTGAAGCGCGTGCGCGAGCTTTGCGACGAGCACGGCGCACTCTTGATCTTCGATGAGATCCAATGCGGCATGGGGCGCACGGGCAAGATGTTCGCTTACGAACATTTCGGTGTGCGACCCGACATCGTGACGCTCGCCAAGGGGCTGGCGGGCGGTGTGCCCATCGGCGCGTTTATCGTGACGGATGAGGTGGCGGGGGCGTTCCATGCGGGCGACCACGGCACGACCTTCGGCGGCAATCCTCTCGCGTGCGCGGCGGCGAACGTCGTGCTCGATACGGTGCAGAAAGAGGGCATCTTGGGTCACGTCGACAAGGTTGGCGCGTATTTCCGTGAAAAGCTCGAAGGCTTTCAAAAGAAGTATCCGGCTCTCATCAAGGAAGTGCGCGGCATGGGGCTTCTTCTCGGCATGGAGCTTTCCATAGAGGGACGCGACATTGTCAACGAATGTTTGGAGCACGGCGCGATCATCAACTGCACGGCAGGAAATGTCCTGCGCTTCGTGCCGCCGTTGATTGTCAAGGAAGCGCATATCGACGAGCTCTGTGCGATCTTGGAGCCGATTCTGGCGAAGTACGCCAAGGGTTGAAGGGGAGGAAAACGTATGTTAAAAGGCAGGGATTTACTTTCCATCCATGATCTGTCCTCTGAGGAGGTCGAGGCGATTCTCGCTCTTGCCGAAGAACTCAAGGCGATGCAGAAGGCGGGCATAGAGCACCGCGTTCTCGCGGGCAAGACGCTCGGCATGATCTTTGAAAAATCCTCGACGCGGACGCGCGTTTCCTTTGAGACGGGCATGTTTCAGCTCGGCGGGCAGGCACTCTTCCTCTCGAACCGCGACTTGCAGATCGGGAGCCGATCAAGGATACGGCTCGCGTCCTCTCGCGCTATCTCGACGGCGTGATGATCCGTACCTTCGAGCATGAGAAGGTGGAGGAGTTTGCCAAGTATGCCGATATTCCCGTCATCAACGCCTTGACCGATCTCCTCCATCCGTGCCAGGCGCTGACCGACCTCTTGACAATTCGCGAGCACAAGGGCAAGAATCTCAAAGGGCTGAAGATGGCGTACGTCGGTGACGGCAACAACATGACGCATTCTCTGATGTATGCGGCAGCAAAGACGGGCATGAACTTCGTCGCCGCGACGCCTGCAGACTACGCGCCCGATGAAGGGGTGACGCAGAGGGCGCAGGAAGATGCGAAGGAGACAGGCGCGAGCATTGCGCTCGTGACCGACCCGTTTGCAGCGGCGAAGGACGCTGACATCCTCGTGACGGACACATGGGCAAGCATGGGGCAGGAGGCGGAGCACGAGGAGCGCAAGAAAATTTTCGCGCCGTACCAGATCAACGGCGACCTGCTCGCCGCCGCTGATAAACGCGCCATCGTCATGCACTGCCTGCCTGCCTATCGCGGTGAGGAGATCACGGACGACGTTATGGAAGCATTCTCCGACGTCATCTTCGACGAGGCGGAGAACCGCCTGCATACGCAGAAGGCGATCATGGCTCTTTTGATGGCGGACTGACTTCATCTTATCTGCAATCCCGGCAGGAAAATTTTATGAAAGCGCGTATTCTTAAGGAGACGCTGAATTTATCAGTGCTTCCTTGATATAAAATATTTTAAGGAGCTGTTTTTCATGGCAAAGGCAAAAGTGAAGAAAGTCGTACTCGCATATTCGGGCGGTCTGGACACATCCGTCATCATTCCGTGGCTCAAGGAGAACTATGACGGCTGTGAAGTCATCGCAGCGTGCGTCGACATCGGGCAGGGCGACGAGGTCGCTCCCGTGCATGACAAGGCACTGAAGTCCGGCGCGTCGAAGGCATACGTCGAAGACCTCACGCAGGAATTTCTCGAAGACTACGTCTGGCCGACGCTCAAGGCGCAGGCGGTCTACGAAGGCAAGTACCTCTTGGGCACGTCGTTCGCGCGTCCTTTGATCGCCAAGCGTCTCGTTGAGATTGCGAAGGAAGAAGGGGCAGACGCCATCGCGCACGGTGCGACGGGCAAGGGCAACGATCAGGTGCGCTTCGAGCTTACGATCAAGGCGCTCGCGCCGAACCTCACGATCATCGCCCCATGGCGCGAATGGGAACTTGGCGCGCGCACGGAGGAAATCGAGTACGCGAAGAAGCATGGCATTCCCGTCGCTGAGGAAAATAAGACGTACAGCATGGATCGCAACATCTGGCACCTGTCGCACGAAGGCTCTGACCTCGAAGATCCGTGGAACGAGCCGAAGAACGAGATGTTCCTGATTTCGAAAGCTCCCGAGGACGCGCCCGACAAGCCCGAGTACGTCACGATCGACTTCGAGAAGGGCATTCCTGTCGCCGTCAACGGCGAGAAGCTCGGCGCGGTCGAACTTTTGACGAAGCTCAACGAGATCGGTGCGCGAAACGGCGTCGGCATCACGGATATATGCGAGAACCGCCTCGTCGGCATGAAGTCGCGCGGCGTCTACGAGAATCCGGGCGGCGCGATCCTCTACTATGCGCATCGCGAGCTTGAGTACCTGTGCCTTGACCGCGCGACGTACCACTACAAGGAAGGCGTCGCCATCCGCTTCGGCGAGCTTGTCTACGACGGCATGTGGTTCTGCCAGCTCAGGGAAGCGCTGCAGGCGTTCGTCGACAGCACGCAGGAGAGCGTCACGGGCACGGTGCGCTTGAAGCTTTACAAGGGCAACATCATCAGCGCCGGTTCGAAGTCGCCGTACTCGCTCTACAGTCAGGAGTTCGTGACATTTGAGCGCGACGAGGTCTACGACCAGTCCGACGCGACGGGCTTCATCAACCTCTTCGGCTTGCCATTGAAGGTGCGTGCCCTCATGCAGGAAAAGGCAGGGAAGAAATGAGCGAACAGCTTTGGGGCGGTCGTTTCTCCAAGAGCACGGACGAGATGATCAACGATTTCCAGGCATCGATTTCCTTCGATAAGCGCATGTACCGCGAGGATATCGCGGGTAGCATCGCGCACGCGAAGATGCTTGCCAAGTGCGGCATCATCGCGGAAGCGGATAAAGATGCCATCATCTCCGGGCTGCGTGATATTCTGCAAAAAATCGAGCACGGCGACTTCGACTTTTCCGTCGCGCTCGAAGACATCCACATGAACGTCGAGAAGCGACTGACCGACGCGATCGGCGAAGCGGGCGGCAGGCTGCACACGGCGCGCAGCCGCAATGACCAAGTTGCGCTCGACACGCACCTCTATGTGCGCGGGCAGACGCTCGCCGTGCTCAGCTGCATTGCCAATCTGCAGCGTGCGCTCGTCGAGACGGCGGAGCGCTATCCCGACGTGATCATGCCGGGCTACACGCACTTGCAGCGTGCGCAGCCGATCCTCTTCTCGCACCACATGCTCGCCTACTTCTCCATGCTCGCACGCGACTTCTCACGCTTCCTGGGCGTTTACGAGCGTGCGGACATCATGCCGCTCGGCGCGGGTGCTCTCGCAGGCACGACGTTCCCCATCGACCGCGAATTCGTGGCGGAGGAGCTTCACTTCGATGCCATTTACACGAACAGCCTTGATGCCGTCAGCGACCGCGACTATATCATGGAATTCCTCTCCGCCGCCTCTATCCTCATGGTGCATCTCTCGCGGCTCTCCGAGGAAATCATCCTCTGGTGCTCGCGCGAATTCTCCTTCATCGAGTTGGACGATGCCCACTGCACAGGCTCCTCCATGATGCCGCAGAAGAAGAATCCCGACGTCTCCGAGCTTGTGCGCGGCAAGACGGGACGCGTCATCGGACACCTCATGGCGATGCTCACGATCGTCAAGGGTCTGCCGCTTGCCTACAACAAGGATCTGCAGGAGGACAAGGAAGGCGTGTTCGACGCCATCGACACGGTGAAATTCAGCCTCGCCGTCTACACAGCACTCCTGCGCGGCATGACGGTCAAAGGCGACGTCATGAAACGCGCCGTCACGGAAGACTTCTCCAACGCCACCGACCTTGCCGACTACCTCGTGAAGAAAGGCATGCCGTTCAGAAAAGCGCATGCCGTCGCAGGACACGCCGTGCATCTTTGCATCGAGCAGGGCAAGTGGCTCGAAGACATGACCATGGAAGAATTCCGCGCCCTGTCCGACCTCTTCGAAGCGGACATAAAAGATGCCATCCGTCCCGAAACCTGCGTAAAGAACCGCAATTCCCTCGGCGGCACTTCGTACAGCCAGGTCGCGTGGCAGCTTGAAAAGGCGAAAGCGCTGCTTGATGAGGAAGGCAGGAAGCAGGAAGAGTTGAAGAAGAAAGAGATTCGGTTCGATTGATGGGCAAGCCCCTTGCTGGGCACGTTGTATCGAATCGTGCATCTCAACAGCAAAAAAACGGAGTGTCGCTGTCGGCACTCCGTTTTTTGCTGTCGAATTTTATCGAAAGTGCAGAGCTTATCTGTGCTTTCGATATTTTTGATTTTTGCTGTTCGGTTTATCGGGAAGCGTGCGCTCGATTCGATTTTGCTCCAAAGCAGGGTGCAGATAATTTTTGCGGAAGGTTGGTCTGTGGGAAAGATGGAGTCGCTTCATCAGTTCCGCAGCGGAGAGCGTGTCGTTGCCGAGTGCGGAGAGAAGACGCTGAATCGCAGGTTTATCTTGGTCGCTATCTTGGTCGCTATCTTGGTCGCTATCGCGTCCGACAACGGTTACTTTGCCCAAGGCATCCCGAATGATTTCCAGCATCAGTTCCACGAATCCTGCACTATCTGCCTGTGCGTCTGCTGCACCAAGAGCATCGTAGTATTCTTGTTGTCGGGCTTGGATCAATTCTTCAACGGGCAGCCAGAAAAAGAGTTCCTTCCATTGCGCAAGCAGGAGAGTGTGCCACATCCTGCCCATACGACCGTTTCCATTGGAAAAGGGGTGGATGAATTCAAACTCGTAATGGAAGATTGCGCTTTTCACCAATGGATGAAGTTCCGAATGCCGGTACCATGCAAAGAGGTTGTGGATATGTTCGGCTACAAATGCCGCCGGCGGAGCCATGTGTATCAGCGATCTTCCTTTGAGTATGCCGACGCCTCCGGAGCGGAATCGGCCGCTTTCCGGCACCAGACCGTTCATCATTTGTGCATGTGCTTTCCATAGGTCGTGCACGGACAGCGGATCCAGCTGCAGCAGCATCTCGTATGCATCATAAGCGTTCTGCACTTCCCGGATCTCGTTTGGATTGCCAAGAATACATTTGCCGTTCAGGATAGCCGTCACTTGTTCCAAGGAAAGGGAGTTATTTTCAATGGCAAGAGAAGAGTGTATCGTTCGGATCCTATTTTTACGCCTCAGATGCGGGCTGATCGTGCCTTCTTGGAGGACAGTCATACGACCGACATGTTCGCTGATTTCGGCAATCAGAGAGGTCATTCGATCCGTCATATGAAATGGTGGTTTGTAGTCGCGCATCGGATGCCTCCCTCGATCACTCTGAAAAGACTTTTGCCGTATTATACCATAGAATTCCTGCCGCATTAAAGCCATTCTGTAAGAAATGTTGCGCCACTACACAAGGCCGATGCACATCAAAACGAATATGGCTGAGCCGTCTCCGTGAAAAAATACAAAAGTTCTTGCGGGGGGGCGTTCTATGTTAAGATTGCATATATCTTGTATGAAAATGGGATAGGTGTAAACTTTGGCCTTTTGCTGTTTACCATGGGTAACGCTTGAAAAGCGCGTTTCATTCCGATAGAATTATATCCATGGAAGACAGACACAGAAAGGCGGTTTTTATCCATGGATACAGGAAGCTCGTTTGCCGTTGCTTTGAACCTCCCGCACCCTTGGCGCATATCTCAAGTGGAATTCAAGCCCACAGAAGATGCATCCATGGAACTGCATATTCATATCGCCTTCCAACGCGGAGGGAAGTTTCCCTGCCCGCAAGACCATTGCGGCAAAAGCTTTCCTGCTTACGACACAGCACCGAGAATTTGGCGTCATCTCAACTTCTTCCAGTATAAAACCTACATACATGCTGATCTCCCTCGGCAAAAAGCCTCGTGCCGTATTCGTTCCCGATGCAGAAGCGCTTGCAGCAGCAACCGCCGATTTCGTGCGCCGTATGAAGAGCGAGGAGAAGCTGGAACGTCAGGACATCGTGATCCTCACGGTGAGTACACTGGAAAAGAGCGTGCTCGCAGGAGTGACGTCGCTCGCCGGGATTCCTCTCGCGCATCAGCCGGCGGAGGGAAAGGTCTGGTTCACGACGGTGCGTCGCTACAAGGGACTGGAGGCGAAGGCCGTCCTCCTCGTGGATGTGCATGTGTCGAAGCTCGTGAAGCCGACCTGCCAACGACTCGTCTACGTCGGAAGCTCACGCGCTTCTGCGTATCTTGAGACGATATTTCTTAGCGATGTTTCGGCAGAGGAATATCCAGCGTTGGTCGAGCAGTTGGATACGGCTATTGAACCGTCTCCACAAGGAGTTGCGAAGTGGCTGGGGATGGAGGTGCAATAATTTCCGCAATTCCCGCATCGTGCGCTTTGAGTATGACAAATCCCGTCTGTTGCAGATCGTATTCTGAACAGGCGGGATTTGTCATATTGGGGAGAAATTCGTGCGTTCGAGAGCGGCAGTCTCAATAGTACCAGTATCCCTTGATGTAATATGACCAACCTAAGGAATCCATGCAAAACTCGAAGACCTGATTCCTGGGGAGGACGACCGTCGTATGGTCTCCTCGCATAGTGCTTGTTTCATATCTCCACATATCTGATTTGTATTTGATGAAATTCCAATGGACGATACGGATCAGCTCTCCGTTTCGCACCTCCTTGGTAGATACCTTGAAATATTTTATGCTGTCGGATGAACCAGTTGTAAGCGTATCATCCATAACGTAGATATCGACGTCCTCTGAATTCCAATGGTCGACCCAGACGTCCTTTGCCTCGCAGACGTATGATGGCAGCAGAATGGCTGCAGATACGAGCAAAGCCATGAGAAAAAATCGTTTCATTTTGCATTCCTCCTGAGAATTCCTCAATCCCGACGTATCTTTAGATGATCATAAGAGAAGTCTCCGTTTTGAGCAACCATTGTCCAGCCTGTCGTCCCATCGCTCTTGCGAAGGCAGTACCATGCCTCGATGGAAAGATTGCGTGATGTCATTTCGCCGATATATTCTCCCCATGCTTGCTGGGAAGCCCGATCGGAGAAATTTCGGATAGTGGAACCGTTTAGCCACCAAGCTTCTTCTCCGTTGTACCAGCCGATATAGGTGCCTTCTCCCGTGTACATCAAAAGATAGACGTAGGAGCCAGGCTGCAGGATCAATCCATCGGGGACAATTGTGCTGGCGCCTTGCTTTTTGTAGCTTCGCAACGTCCGCAGCACCCGTACGGGATGCTTTTGTGGATGCGTATAAACTACGCAGGAAACTCGCTTGACGATTTCGCCGGCAGCTACAGAGTTGATGACCGTATTTCCTCGCGGGGAATCGTATAGGTTGATGGGGGCGGTTGCCTCAAGTCTTGCTTCGACGAATGCCTCGCCAGGAATCCTGTCCCAAATGGCATACTCTGTAGGAGGCACAGCGGCGTAACCGTCATGCGTATGGCAGCAAAATAAAGCAAGAAGCATACAAAACGTACCTAGGTGCAGCTTGTAGGTCATATTCATGTAAAATCCCTCCATAAAGCCTTTTACATAGAGTATATTCTGCATATTATATGAAATTCCTCTAACATATTTCGGGGTAAAAGCGGTGTTTTTGAAAAATCCCTTGACGTACGGTGCATTGATATGATAACATAGGCAAGTAATTCAAGAAGAGGCCGCCGCTTCTCACCTGCCGACATGCGTCGAGCGGGTATTATATGCAGGTTTTGCAAAGGAAGGGGTGGCGTCTGCCGCCCTTTTTATTTGCTCGTTCACCAGGAGGTGTTTTCCCATTAGCAGGGACTCTTTAAGAATCAACGAAGAAATCCGCATTCGCGAGGTACGCGTCACGAGCGCGTCTGGCGAGCAGCTCGGCATCATGGCGACACGCGATGCCTTGCGCATGGCGGAGGAGCAGCATCTCGATCTCGTCGAGGTTGCGCCGAAAGCGAAGCCTCCTGTCTGCCGCATCATGGATTTCGGCAAGTACCGTTACGAGCAGCAAAAAAGGGAGAAGGAGGCGAAGAAGAAGCAGAAGATCGTCACGATCAAGGAGGTCAAGCTGCGCCCGAACATCGAGCAGCATGATTTCGACGTGAAGCTCAAGAATGCTCTTCGCTTTCTGGAAGAAGGAAACAAGGTCAAGGTCACGATCATGTTCCGTGGCCGCGAATTGTCGCATCCGGAGCTTGGCCGAGAGGTCTTGAACAAGGTGGCCGACCGGCTCAAGGAGCTCGTTTCCATCGAGCGCGATGCGAAGCTGGAGGGCAAGAACATGACGATGATTCTCGCCCCGAAGGCGCAGACTAAAGGAGGAAAATAAACATGCCAAAGGTAAAGACACGCAGGGCCGCTGCCAAGCGCTTTTCGATAACGGGTTCCGGTGAGTTCAAGCGGAACAAGGCGTTCAAGAGCCATATCCTTGAGAAGAAGACGAGGAAGCGCAAGCGCAACCTGCGCAAGGCTACGCTTGTCGCCGCCGCTGACCACAGGCGCGTGCGCGATATGCTGAACAAGTAAGATTCGAGCGAAGATAATGGAGGAATAAGATATGCCAAGAGTAAAATCCGGCGTTACGGCGCATCGCCGCCATAAGAAGATTCTGAAGCTCGCCAAGGGCTATCGCGGCGCAAAGAGCAAGCAGTTCAAGAAGGCGAACGAGACGGTCATGAAGGCGCTCTACTATGCGCGTCGTGATCGCCGCGCGAAGAAGGGCGAGTTCCGCAAGCTCTGGATCGCCCGCATCAATGCGGCTGCACGCATGAACGGCATTTCCTACAGCCGTCTCATCAACGGCTTGACGAAGGCCGGCGTCGAGGTCAACCGCAAGATGTTTGCCGATCTTGCCGTGCACGATGAGAAGGCGTTTGCCCAGCTCGTCGCTATTGCCAAGGAAAATCAGTAAGAAGATGACGCAAGGGGAGCTTTCCACAGCTCCTCTTTTTTTATGAAAGCCAAAAAGTCAAACTCGAAGGGTGCAGACTGCTTGGGGAACTTTCCGTAAGGGTGGCGCACAATGTCATGAAAGTGGATGTTCGTGCGTATAATATGTATGATTTCCGCGGAGGAACGATGGAAAAGATCGAGAGCGCACAGAATAAGAGGATCAAGTGGCTTGCGAGCTTGAAGAATGCCAGGCGGCGAAGGGAAGAAGGCGTCGTCGTCACCGAGGGCGTGCGGCTCGTCGAGATGGCGGCGGAGGCGGGCTGGACGACGCGCTTTTGTCTCGTCACAGTCGAGGCGGCGCGCGAGGAGCGCGCAGAGCGCATCCTCGCGCGGCTGGAGTCCCTCGGCTGCCCGCTCGCTGAGGTGACGCCCGAGGTCTATAAGAAGGCGAGCGACACCGACGCGCCGCAGGGCATTTTGCTTGTACTGGAAGAGCGAGGAGCGAGTCTTGCGGCTCTTGCGATGCGGCAGGAAATGCACGTCGTCGTGCTCGATGGCGTGCAGGATCCAGGCAATGCAGGAACGATCGTGCGCACGGCGGATGCTGCGGGCGCGGATGCCGTCGTCTGTCTGGAGGATACGATCGATGTGTTTTCTGCCAAGGCGGTTCGCGCAAGCATGGGATCGGTCTTTCATGTGCCCGTCGTGCGGAACGTGTCTCGCACGGCGCTGTGCGAGTTCCTGCAGCAGGGACGCGTGCGGCTCTTGGCTGCCGATCTCGACGAGGCGGCGCAGCCGTACTATGCGGCGGATTACAGTGGCCGAATCGCGCTCGCCTTCGGCAACGAGGGCAACGGCGTGTCGGATGAGGTTCGTCGTATGGCCGAGGCAAAGCTCTTCATTCCGATGTTCGGCAAGGCGGAATCGCTCAACGTGGCGACCGCCGCCGCCCTTGTGCTCTACGAGGCGGCGGGCGTGCGCCGCGGCTTTCGGCGTCATTGCCAGTAGAGATAGACGGCGAGCGTGCCCGCTTGCAGGCTGACGCGGAAGGAGGAGCTTCCTTCCGCCAGTTCGTTGCTCACGGCGTACGGTTCTTCCTGGCGCAGGACGGCATCTTCGAGCGGCCATTGTGTTCCCGCTAGAGAGACGCCGCGACATTCGCCGCCCAAGGCGAGGAGAGAGATAGCCTTGGGCGTTTGCTTTGCGGTGAAGGAAAGGCTGTCTTCTTCGTGCAGGAAGAAGCACGCTTCCTGATCGTCCGCCAGAATCATCGGGATGCCGCTGAAGGCGCAGGAAAAGAGCGTGCTCATGGCGTGATCGAAGCGGCCGCCGAAAGCCCCCGTGAGCAGGAGAAACGTGTCGGGGGCTTTCTCCTTGATTTTGACAAGTGCGAGCTGCGTGTCCGTGAGATCCTTCTTGACATCGAAGCGCTCGCAGGGAGCGCCCTCGGCGAGCGCCCAAGACCAGGCGGCGGGCGAGGCGCTGTCTGCGTCGCCGAGCAGGAAGTCAGGCACGCACTTCATCGCGTGGCAGAGGTCGACGCCGTGGTCGATCGCCCAGAGCTTGCCGCGCCGCGCCTCTTGCAGCCAGTCGGCGGCGGGCGGACGGCCTCCTGTGACCAAGGTGCAGATGTGTGCGGGAAGCGCCCGAGAGAACGCGATCGTGCCCTGCGGCAGGGAAAATTCATGGGAGCGCATGTTTTTCCTCCTCCATTTCCGTTTGTAGGAAGGTTTTTCAATTTTTTTGTTTAATTATACAATATATAGATTTTTTGTGCTCGACTAAAATGGGAGGAGTCAAATGCGATGATCAAGTATACGTATTACGGGCACGCTTCGTTCTTGCTCGATGACGGCACGTCGAAGGTTCTGACCGACCCGTTCCTCACGGGAAATCCGCTCGCTGCAATCCAGGCGGATGAGGTGGAGTGCGACTACATCTTGCTGACGCACGCGCACGGCGATCATCTCGGCGACGCACCTGCCATCGCCAAGCGCACGGGCGCGATGGTCTTGGGCATCCCGGAGGTTCTCGACGTCTGTTTGCAGGCGGAGGGCGACATCAAGACGCACGGCATGAACATCGGCGGTTCGGTCAAACTTCCCTTCGGCAAGGTGCGCATGACGATGGCGCTGCACAGCTCGGGCGTCGCGGGCGGCATCGCCTGCGGCTACGTCATCCAGATCGGCGGCATCAACGTCTACTTCGCCGGCGATACGGCGCTTTTCAGCGACATGAAGCTCATCGGGCAGAAGGATCCGCTCGATTACGCGGTTCTGCCCATCGGCGACAATTATACGATGGGACTTGAGGACGCGGCTCTTGCCGCACAGTGGCTCAACACGAAGAACGTCATACCGATCCACTACAACACTTGGCCCGTCATCGCGCAGGAAGCGGGGCGGTACAAGGAAGTGACGGAGGGCATGACGCGTGCCGCCGTGCATATCGTAGAGCCGGGCGGTACGTTGGAGCTTGCATGAAGAAGGCGCGGCTCGTCGTCCTCATAGGGCCGACGGCGGTCGGCAAGACCGCGCTTTCCCTTGCGCTTGCCCGACGGCTTGATGCGGAAATCATCTCGGGCGATTCGATGCTCTTTTATCGGGGCTTCGATATCGGCACGGCGAAGCCGACGAAAGAAGAGTTGAGTGCCGTGCCGCATCACTTCATCGACATTCTCGCGCCTGCGGCTTCGTTCAACGTCATGGACTTTCAGCGCCTCGCGCGGGAGGAGATCGGACGCATCGCCGCGCGCGGCAAGCTGCCGCTCGTCGTCGGCGGCACGGGGCTTTACATCAAGTCGCTCCTGGAAGGGTACGTCTTCAACGAGACTTCGGGCGATCGCGCCTATCGTGAAAAGCTTGAGAGGCTGGCACAGGAAAAGGGCAAGGCGTTTGTCCATGGCCTTTTGCAGGAAGCCGATCCGGAGGCGGCTGCTCGTCTGCATATCAACGATTTCCGGCGCGTCGTGCGTGCCTTGGAGGTCGCTTCCTTGGGAAACGAGCATATCTCCGAGCAGCGCGAGGCGGCAGGCGGGGAGCTTGCTTACGACGCCTATGTCATCGGACTGCGGCGTGAGCGGCAGGCGCTCTATGCACGTATCGAGGAACGTGTCGATGCGATGTTGGAGGCAGGTCTTGCCGATGAGGTGCGCTCTCTCTTGGCGGAAGGCGTGCCTCGTGACTGTCCGGCGATGAAGGGCATCGGCTATCGCGAGATGCTTGCCTATCTTGCGGGAAGCATGGACTTGCCGCTTGCCGCAGAGGAAATCAAGAAGGCGACGCGCCATTTCGCGAAGCGCCAGCTCACTTGGTTTCGCAAGATGCCGTATGTACATTGGTATGCGGCGTCGCAGGGGGAAGAGCTGCTGCTGGAAAAAATTTGTACGGATATAAGGAGGTCTTTCCATGCCGGTAAAACCGCTGAACCTACAGGATAATTTTCTCAATCAGATGCGCAAGGAGAACCGAGCAGTCAGCATCCATCTGCTCAACGGCTTCCAGATGAAGGGATATGTCAAGGGCTTCGACAATTTCACGGTGATTCTTGAGGTGGCGGGCAAGCAGAATCTTGTTTACAAGCACGCCATATCGACGATCGCGGCGACGAAGCTTGCGTCGGCCGGTGAGGTGGAAAAATAAGAAGAGCCTTCTCCCGCAGAGGGGGAAGGCTCTTCTTCGTGATGCGGCGAAGATCTTAGGAGGAAATACTTTGCGAAAGCGTGGATTTGAAATCATCAAGGCGTATGAAGCGGCGGGGCTTTCCCTGCCGCAGAGAAAGACGGCGGCGAGCGCGGGCTACGATCTCGCGGCGGCAAAGGACTGCGTATTGCCGTGCGGCAAGGTGACGATCGTGCCGACGGGACTCAAGGCGTACATGCAGAAGGATGAGTATCTCGGACTGCACATCCGTTCGGGAATCTCGCTCAAGCATCAGCTCATGCTCGTCAATGCGCAGGGAATCATCGACGCGGATTACTACGACAACGAGGAGAATGAGGGGCATATCATGGTGGCGATCCTGAATCTCGGCGCGGCGGATTTTCGTGTGGAGAAAGGTATGCGCATCGCGCAGGGCATCTTCTACAAGTATCTCGTCGCCGATGATGACGAGGCGGGTACGGGTGAAGTGCGTACGGGAGGTTTCGGCTCGACGGGCAAGCGCTGAAGCGGCGGCTGTCAGCGCTCTTCGGGAAGCAGCCTTGCCGCTTCTTCTGCTGAAGGCGTCACATAAAGCGTCTTCTGGTGCGTGAAGATGACGAAGCCCGGACGTGAGCCAGAGGGCTTTTTCACATAGCGCCGGTAGGTGTAGTCGACGGGCACGTTCGAGGAATCCTGCGCCTTGCTGAAGTGTGCGGCGAGGAGGGCGGCGTGGTGCAGGCTCTCTTCGCTCGGCTCTTCGCCCGAGAGGCGCAGGATGACGTGCGAGCCGGGGATGTCCTTAGCGTGCAGCCAAATGTCGTCGGGCGCCGCCGTGTGGAAGGTCAGGCGGTCGTTCTGGTAGTTGTTCTTGCCGACGAGGATGCTCTTGCCGCCCTCGGTCACGAAGCGAAAGGGAGCGGAGGGCTTGTCCTGCCGCTTTTTTTTCGTGCTCTCCTTGAGGAAGCCGCTTTGAATCAGCTCATCTTTGATCTCTTCGATTTCGGGCAGTGTCGAGGAGGCGGCAAGGGAGCTTTCGACGCTGGAGAGATAGCGGATGTTCTCCTCGCAGAGTGCGATCTGCCCGTCGAGCAGCTTCTGCGCACGCTTGAGCTTGTCGTACTTGTGGTAGAACGCCTGCATGTTCTGACTGAGCGTCAATCTCTGGTCGAGTTTCAGCGTGATCTTTTCACCCGCTTCGCTGTAGATGTTGTCGACGGTCAGCGAGGCGTCGGCGTGGTCTTCGTAGAGATGCGCATACGTCATGAGATTGTCGCCAAAGATTTTGTAACCCTCGGCGTTTTCTGCTTGGCGAAGCTCTTCCTGCAGGACGCCGAGCTTGTTTTCGGCACGCGTGAGTTCGGTCTTGACGAATTTCTTCAGGCGATCCTTTTCGGGCGGCGTGTAGGCTCCCGCAAGCTGCGTGGCTTTTTCGAGCATCGCGCTGATCGTGGGAAAGGAGAGCTGCGTGCTTTCTGCCGGGAAGTAATGGAGAGGAAAGGGTGAGGTCGCGAGGACCTTGTTGTTCTTGTCAAGAGTGAGGCTGGGCGCAGCTTCTTCCTCTATGCAGGCAGCATAGACTTCGGCGAGGGCGCATTGCAGCGCTTCCTTGTCCTTTGCATCCAAGTCGGCGCAGCTCATCTTCTCGGGCAATCCGGCAGAAAAGATGACCTCGCGGGCGCTCACCGGGCCGAAGCCCAGACAGACGTTCAAAAGTCCTTTGCAGAGCGTCGCTTCCGCATCTTGTGCGAGGCGTTCGACGATGACGTCGGGCTTCGCGGTGCGCAGGTCGAGTTTTTCCTGAGCGGGCGGCGGCGCGTATTCGCGTGCGGGAAGAATGAGGCGCGTGCGGCTGTTCGCGCTGCCGACTTTCTTGAGAGCGTCGATGACGACGCCGTCCTGCACGAGGATGATGTTGCTGTACTTGCCGATGAGCTCGACGATGAGGGTCTTCGTGACGATCTTGCCGCCGGCCGCGAGGGAATCGAAGTCGAAGCAGAGGATGCGGTCGAGAGAGTGCTGGCGGATGTCGGCGATGCGGCTTCCTTCGAGCTGCTTGCGCAGAACCATGCAGAAGAGCGGCGGTTCGGCTGGATTCTCGGGCGGCTTCGTCGCGAGGAAGACGGCGCTTGCCTGCGGGCTTGCCGCGATGTGCAGCAGGTGATTCCTGCCGGGCTGGCGTATGCTCAAGAAGACGGAGGCTTTCGTCGGCTGCGTGATCTTGTCGATGCGTCCGCCTAGAAGCGCGGCGCGCAGTTCCCTGACTAAGGGCTGTGTGGAAAATCCATCGAGGCTCATGGTCGTCACCTGTTCTTTCGTAAACTTAATACGAAGTATAGCATTGATGAAAGGAGCGGTCAACGGCGCGCGTCTTGCACGGGCGCGGGAATGTGGGGGGAACGCGCGCTTCAGATCGTCCGCCATGCAGGTCGGGCATTGTAGTGATAAGTCCATGGTATTGCTGTATTTTGGAGGGAGGTGATTTCCTGTGCGGCGTTTTCCGACTGCTCGGCAAGCTTTCGCACTTCTTCCGCCACAACGGTGAAGCCGCGGCCCTGTGTGCCTGCACTTGGGCACGACGCCTTCTTTACTGACGAGAAAGTCGCGCTGACGTGCGTTTTACGATACAGATATTTTATTTATTGTCTTATGAGGAAACACTTAGATTTACAGGGAAATGATACACTGATTCATCGTCAACGTATCAAGGATAGAAAAATCTTATCTCTCTGCCAAGGAAAAAACTTGACAGGATGCATCACCTTGCTTATAATAGCCTAGTCAGGGGAGATTTCCCTGCGCATGTCCGTTTTGGAAACGTGCCTTGCAGGAAGGCGGGTGGAGTGATGCTCGAAAGACTCTTTCATCTGGCGGAACTGTTCGACATGTACGGCATGCTGCTCACAGAAAAGCAGCGGCGCTGTCTGGAACTTCATCTCTTCGACGATTTCTCCCTCGCGGAGGTCGGCGAAGCGGTCGGAGTTTCGCGGCAGGCCGCTTACGATATCATTCATCGCTCGGAGCAGGCGCTGGAAGGCTACGAAGAAAAACTCGGCCTCTTGCGGCGCCTTGCCAAAGAGCACGAGGAACTTGCGGCGATCGGCGAGGCGATTCGTAAGCTGCGCACGGAAGAGAACGATGTCGCCGTAGAGGCGGTCTTGCAGCGGATTTCGCGTCTTTTAGGGGCGCAGCGGGAGGTACAGCATGATTTTTGAAAGCTTGGCGGATCGCCTGCAGCAGACGTTTAAAAAGCTGCGCGGGCATGGCAAGCTGACGGAGGATGACGTAAACGAGGCGATGCGCGAGGTGCGCATGGCGCTCCTCGAAGCCGATGTCAATTTCAAGGTCGTCAAGGATTTCATCAAGAAGGTGAAGGAACGCGCCGTCGGGCAGGATGTGCTCGATACCTTGACACCGGCGCAGGTCGTCGTCAAGATTGTTAACGAAGAGCTTACAGAACTCATGGGCGGCACGCAGAGCCGCCTCAATATCTCGTCTGTGCCGCCGACCGTCATCATGATGGCAGGACTTCAGGGTGCGGGCAAGACGACTTCGGCGGGAAAGCTCGGCCTTTCTCTCAAGAAGCAGGGAAAGAAGCCTTTGCTTGTCGCGGCCGATATCTATCGACCTGCGGCCGTCAAGCAGCTCCAGGTGTTGGGCGAGCAGCTTGGCATCCCCGTCTTTTCCATGCCGCAGGGCACGGATGCCGTGACGATTGCCAGAAGTTCGATCGAACATGCGCGTTCGCACATCAACGATGTCGTGATCATTGATACGGCGGGTCGTCTGCACATTGATGAGAAGCTCATGCAGGAGCTTAAGGACATCAAGGCGGACGTCAAGCCGCACGAGATCCTGCTCGTCGTCGATGCCATGACGGGTCAGGACGCCGTGAACGTGGCCGAGAGCTTCAACGAGGGACTGGGCATCGACGGCGTCGTTTTGACGAAGCTCGACGGCGACGCCCGAGGCGGTGCGGCGCTGTCGGTCAAGGCGGTCACGGGCTGCCCGATCAAGTTCGTCGGCATGGGCGAGAAGCTTGAAGCGCTTGAGCCTTTCCATCCCGACCGCATGGCGTCGCGCATCCTCGGCATGGGCGACGTGCTCTCCCTCATCGAGAAGGCGCAGTCCACGTTCGATGCGGAAGAAGCCAAGAAAATGGAGAAGAAGCTGCGCAAGGCGGACTTCACGCTCGACGATTTCCTCGCACAGATGCAGAAGGTGCGAAAGCTCGGCTCCTTTGAGCAAATCCTCGGCATGATCCCTGGCATGGGCGGACTCAAGAAGCAGCTGCAGGGACAGGACATCGACCTCAACGGCAAGGAGGTGCGCCGCATCGAGGCGATCATCAAGTCCATGACGCCGAAGGAACGCGCGGACATTTCCATCATCAACGGCAGCCGCCGCAAGCGCATCGCGCTCGGCAGCGGCACGCGCGTGCAGGATGTGAACAAGCTCTTGAAGCAGTTCAACGAAATGAAGAAGATGATGAAGCAGGTCAAGAAGATGCAGGGAGGCAAGAAGGGCAAGGGATTCCCCGGCCTCGGCGGCATGAAGCTGCCGTTCATGCACTGATCGGCTCATGGAAGATTCGTCGGCTGCGATGCGTCGTGGCTGATAAAAAATTATCCTTTAAAGGAGGTGAAAACATGGCAGTAAAGATTCGTTTGACCCGCATGGGCGCGAAGAAGAACCCGTTCTACCGCATCGTCGTGGCGGATTCCCGCTCGCCGCGCGACGGTCGCTTCATCGAGATTCTCGGCAACTACGACTCCACGAAGGAGCCGGCCGTCATCAATGTCGATGAAGACAAGGCCATCGATTGGATGAGCAAGGGCGCACAGCCGACGGATACCGTCCGCTCCCTTTTCAGCAAGAAGGGCATCATGGCGAAGTTCGATGAGAAGAAGCGCTCGAAGAACTGATCGAGACGAGGCGACGGAGACGGCGTGAAAAGCCGTCTCCCGCAGCTTCTCTTGAGAAAAGAGGATCAGCATGAAGGAAGTCGTTGAAATCATCGCCAAGGCGTTGGTCGATCATCCCGAAGATGTCGTTGTCGACGAAAAGCAGGAAGACCGCATGACATTGATCGAGCTTCATGTCGCTTCGGACGATATGGGAAAGGTGATCGGCAAGCAGGGTAGGATTGCGAAGGCGATCCGCACGGTTGCCAAGGCCGCCGGTACCCGCGAGAACAAAAAAGTCAAGGTCGACATCAATTAGTGAACTACGCGGCAGCATTCCCTTCCGGGGGTTCTTGCCGCTATTTCTTTAGGCGCACGGATGAGGTGACGGTGTTGCCTCTATCAGCTGCGCTCGATGAAGGAGAGAGAATATGGACAGCATTCAGGTGAAGGTTCCTTGCACGGTCAAGGCGAAGCTGACAGAAAAGCTCAAGAAGCGCATCATTGACGAGCTGGAAGACAGTCTGCAGAAGGTCGATCTCGAACTGCAGCAGATGGGCATCGAGGAGAAGCGCATCGTCTCTGAGGCGGCACAGCAGGACATCCAGCGTGCGCAGGCGGCGCGTCAGCACTTCGCCATCGAGCGTCAAAAGCGCATGGATTTCAAGGAGCAGGCACAAGCGAAGCTCGAAGAGACGAAGAAGCTCGCCATCGGCGCCGAAATCGTGCAGGGCACGCTGGAGCGCACGGCGGAGCTGAAGATCGGCTCGAACATGCGCGAGCTTATGAACGTCGAAGTCCTCGTCGAGGACGACAAGGTCGTTGCGATCCGTGGCTGACGGGCGCGTCGTCATAGGCAAGGCGGGTGCGCCGCACGGCCTTCGGGGCGAAGTGCGCGTGATACCGCTGACGGATTTTCCCGAGCGCTTCGAGTCCCTGCGCGAGGTCTTCATCGGCGAGCGCGTTTTCCACGTCGAGCACGTTCACTACCATCGCCAGTTCGTATTGCTGACGCTCGCTGAATGCACGTCGCGCGAGGCGGCGGCAAAATTGACGGGCGAGCTTCTGCGCGTCGCGCGGGAAGATGCTGCGCCGCTCGCTGAGGGCGAGTTCTACACGTTCGACATCATCGGACTCGCAGTGCTCGATATGGCAGGGGAAAGGCTCGGGGAGGTCACGAACGTCCTCAAGACGGGCAGCAATGACGTCTATGTGGTGAAGAAGCCCGACGGCGCGGAATTGCTCGTGCCGGCACTGAAGAAAGTCGTGCGCGAGATTGACATCGCCGGAGGTTTTTTGCGCGTCGACTTGCAGGAAGAGTTGGAAGACCGTGCGGATTGACATCGTGACGCTTTTTCCTGCGATGTTTGAGGTGGTGTTCGGTGAGAGCATCATCAAGCGCGCTAGGGAGAAGGGGCTGCTCGACATACGTCTGACGCAGCTGCGGGACTTCGCCTTTGACAAGCACAGGCAGGTTGATGATTCGCCCTTCGGCGGCGGCAGCGGCATGGTCTTGAAGCCTGAGCCGATGTTTCGCGCCGTGCGCTCGATCGTGGCGAACAGTGCTTTGAGGCGGCGGCGCATCGTGCTTCTGTGCCCGAGTGGCGAGACTTTCACGCAGGCGAAGGCGAAGGAACTGGCGAAAGAGGAGCAGCTGATCTTCCTCTCGGGGCATTACGAGGGATTCGACGCACGCATCCATGCGCATTTGGCGGATGAAGCGATCTCCATCGGCGATTTCGTACTGACGGGCGGCGAACTGCCCGCGATGGTCGTCGTCGACGCCGTGGCGCGCATGATCCCGGGCGTCCTCGGCTCGGAGGAATCTGCGCCGACGGATTCTTTCTACGACGGCCTCTTGGAGTTCCCGCAGTACACAAGGCCGCGCATCTTCGAGGGAATGGAAGTGCCCGAGGTGCTTCTGTCTGGCGATCATGCGAAGATTCGCGCCTGGCGTCGCAGAGAATCGCTGCGCATCACGCGCGAAAGGCGACCAGAGCTTTTGAAGGACGTGCAGCTGACGGAACGAGAGAAAGCCTATTTGGCGAATCTTATGGCACAGGGAGAGAATTGTGAGAAAGATTAGTCAGGGCTAAAGGAAAGCTTTGACGGAGTATCGTTTCTTTGCTATAATAGTCCTCGTAGGAAAATCAGCTTTTCTGTGAGGTGGCGTCTATTGAGAAAAATGGTGATTTTTTCGTCCATCCTTTGCATTTGCCTGCTCTTGTCGAGTGCTGCAGCCTTTGCCAGCAGTTTTCTTGTCAAGGAAGGCATGCGGGGCGACAGCGTTCGTGCCGTGCAGAAGCTGCTGATCGGACGCGGCTATCTTGCGGATGGAGAAGATGACGGTGTATGCGGCAAGAAGACGGTGACTGCCATCACGAAGTTCCAGCAGGAGAATGGCTTGGATGCCGACGGCATCTGCGGACAGATGACGTACAGGGCGCTCTCGGGCGGTGAGGAGCCGCCTGTCATCGAGACTCCTGTGAGCCGCGGCGGCGGTCGTTCGCTGCTTGTGTCGGCGTCAGCGTACAGCCGTTTCGATCCCGGCCTTTCAAGTCATACGGCAAGCGGAACCTTGGTGAGAAAGGGTGTGATCGCTGTCGATCCTGCGGTCATACCGATGGGCACGCGCGTCTTTATTCCGGGATACGGCGAAGCGGTGGCTGAGGACATCGGTTCGGCGATTCGCGGCAATACGATCGACATCGCCTTTGAGACGGCAGAAGAAGCGATTCAGTTCGGCCGCAAGACCATCGAGATCTTCATCATGGATTGAGAAGCGTTTGCTGTTTTTGCAGCATGATGGCGGCAGAGCATCGGAAAGGCAGGCTTTCGGCGCGAAAGATTCGCGCTGGAAGCCTTTTTTCTTGTGGGAGGAGAGCATTTTGCGAAGGGCGGAAGTCTTTGTCAATATTCCCGTGAAGAGCATAGCGAAGGCGTACAGCTATGCCGTGCCCGACGAGCTGTCTTTTCTTGCGGCGGGCTGGCGTGTATTCGTGCCTTTCGGCGGGCGCAGAGTTGAGGGCTTCGTCGTTGCCCTCTGGGATGACGAAGGGGAGAGGACGGGCTACGAGCTGAAGCCAATCATCTCTGTTGTCGACGAAGAGGCTTGGTTTACAGCCGAGATGCTGGAAACGGCATGTCGGATCGCGGACTTCTACCTGTGCTCGCCCGCTGAGGCGATGCGGCTCTTCATGCCGGGCAAGAGCGGCTTGAAGATCGAGGTCGAGTATGAGGCAAAAGAGGGGGAAGAGTCGTCTTTGACGGGCGCGGCGCAGCAGGTTTTCCGTTGCCTCCGTGAAAATGGCGTCATGCGGCTTTCCGTACTTCGCAAGGCGCTTCCTGCGCTTGCCGCAGAGATGCCTGTTCTCTTGGAGAAGCTCGTGCAGCAAAAGCAGGTGAGAAAGCTCTATCGGGCGCAGCAGCGCGACAAGGCGCGTTATGAGAATGTCCTGTCGCTTGCACGTCCGCTCGATGAGGCGGTGCTCTCCCGCTATCGAAGGCGGCACGCGCAGAAGCGTCTGTTGGAGCTCCTTGCCGCAGAGGGGGAAAAGGCGGATGCCGCCCTGCGCGAGGCAGGATTTTCCGCCGCTGTCCTTCGCGCGGTACTTGAAGCGGGCGATGTGAAGAGCGAGAAGCGGCGCGTTCTGCGCGACAGTTACGGAGATGTGACGGGCGTCGGGGCGATGGTCGACCTGACGGCAGAGCAGAGAGCGGCGGTCGATGCCGTGCTTCCTTACATCGGGCGGCGCGAGCACCGTGGCTTCCTCTTGCAGGGCGTGACGGGAAGCGGCAAGACTCAGGTCTATATCGAGACGGCGGCGGCCGCGCGCAGGGAAGGGCGCAGGGTTATCGTGCTCGTTCCTGAAATCGCCCTGACGAGCCAGATTGTCCTCGCCTTCAAGGGATCTTTTCCCGAGGACATCGTCGTCATGCACAGCCAGCTTTCCCTTGCCGAGCGAAACGACGCGATCTTCCGCGTGCGGCGCGGGGAGGCGGGCATCGTCATCGGTGCACGCTCGGCGCTCTTTACGCCCATCGAGGACGTCGGACTCATCATCCTCGACGAGGAGCAGGATATGTCCTACAAGCAGGACGAGGCACCGCGCTACCATGCGCGTCCTATCGCCGAGGTCATGGCGAAACTGCATCACGCCGTACTGCTTTTGGGCAGCGCCACGCCGTCTCTTGAAACTTCGTATCGCGCGCGCTGCGGCGAGTTTACGCTGCTTTCGATGCCAGAGCGCATCGGTGCGAGACCGCTCGCGCATGTCGAATGTGTAGACATGCGCGAAGAACTGCATCGCGGCAATCGCACGATCATCTCCGCGCCTCTGCGTCAGCTCATCGAGGAAACGATGGCGAAGAAGGAGCAGATGATCCTTATGCTGAACCGTCGCGGCTTCTCGACCTTCGTCATGTGCCGCTCGTGCGGCGCCGTCGTCAAATGTCCTTCCTGCTCGCTGCCGCTCGTCTATCATCGCAGCGGCAGGCTCCTGTGCCATCACTGTGACATCGAGCAGGCCGTGCCGTTTCTGTGCCCCGAATGTTCGAGTCCCTACATCAAATACTTCGGCTCAGGCACGGAAAAGCTGGAAGCGGAACTCAAGTCGCTCGTGCCGACAGCACGCGTCGTGCGCATGGACAGGGACACGACGGCGCGAAAGCTCGCGCACCAAGAAATTCTCACGGCGTTTCGCGAGAAGAGGTACGACATCCTGCTCGGCACGCAGATGGTCGCCAAGGGGCATGACATCCCGGGCGTTACGGCGGTCGGCATCCTCAGCGCCGATGCGAGCCTCAACATGCCCGACTTCCGCGCGGCGGAGCGCTGCTTCATGCTCATCACGCAGACGGCGGGCCGCGCAGGCAGGGGCGAGGCGCCAGGACAAGTCGTCGTGCAGTGCTACAGCCCCGAGCATTATGCGGTGCAGGCGGCGCTCAAGCAGGACTACGAGGCCTTTTATCGCGAGGAGATTGCCATACGCGAGCAGCTTTTCTACCCGCCGTTCAGCCGTCTCGTCAAGCTCATCGTGCAGCATGGGGAAGAGGAGGCGGCGCGTCAGGAAGCGTGCCGCATTCAGGAAAACTTCCTCGCTGCCTTCGCAGGCAGGGAAGGGCAGCAGATCATTGGTCCTGCGCCCGCCCTGATTGCCCAGTTTCGCGGCATCCATCGCTTCGTGCTTCTCATCAAGACGGCGGATCTTGCCGCCGTGAGGGAGTTCCTGCGCGGCGAGGGGCTGGATAAGAGAAACGATGTGCTCATCGACGTCGATCCAATCATGACGATGTGAGTCATGCAAAAATACTTGTTGCAAAATTTCTTCAAAGGCAGTATACTATACATCCAAGCTGGACGGGCTTTTGAAAGTCTTTTCAGCGAGCGCTTCATGTGCATGCCAACGGGGACGTAAAGGTTTCGACGAGGGTAGATGGTGCATGGGCAGCGAGCCGGGGGTTCACCATCCCGTCAGCAAGGTGAAACTTTTATTTAAACATAAAAGCAAACGAAGACTACGCTCTGGCGGCTTGACGCCAGCCTCTGTCCGCTTGGCTCCCGCCTGAGCGGATAAGAGGACAACTGCGGGATACCTGAGAGTTGATTTTCGCAGGCTCAAAAGGGAAATTTTTGCGGAATCGGATGACGGAAGCCTGTCTGCGGGCGTCTGGATTCTTAAATAAAAACACAGACTGCGCTCGGAGAAGCCGATGAAACGATGCTTTCGGACAGGAGTTCGATTCTCCTCGTCTCCACCAGAGGAAAAGCGGCAGAGCCGCTGAAATAAAGAAGAGGACGCTTGCGGCATTCGTACCGCAGACGTCCTCTTTTCGTGTTTGTACATCGGCTTCAGTGATCGACGTGTAGGGGAGAGTCCCTCTGTTCATTCATGGGCATTCTACTTCTTTTTCTTTTCCAACAGGGCAAAGAAATCAGAAATCTCCATCGGCCGGTGGAAGTAGAAGCCTTGGATGTAGTCGCAGCCCGCTTCGAGGACGGTCTGAAGTTCCTGATCTGTCTCGACGCCTTCGACGCAGACCTTTTTGCCAAACTTATGGCAGGAGTAGACGATGCTCGATATAAAGTCGCTGCTGTTTTTGGAATATGCCATTTCTTTCATCAAGCTGCGATCGAGCTTTACGATGTCGGACGGGTGCTTCAAGAGAAGTTCCAAGGAGGAATATCCTGTGCCAAAGTCGTCGAGCGCGAGACGAATGCCGAGGTCGCGGCACGCTTCAATGAAGGTCTGTAAAGTGGCGGGGCTTTCGTTGTAGTTCGTTTCCGTGAGTTCTGCGACGAGATTTTTGCCGTCCATTTCGTGACGGACAAGGGTCTGACGCATGAAGGGCAGGAAGTCGGGGTCGAGCACTTGATGATAACTGACGTTGAAGTTTAGGGAAAAATTCGGATTCGTACGGCGTATGCGCTTGGCATGGATGACTGCCTGTTCGAAGATCCAGCGTCCGACAGCGCGGATTTGTTGAGTGCGCTCCAAGATGGGGATGAATACGGCGGGTGAGATGTTCGTGCCCTCGTGGGACCAGCGGCACAGAAGTTCGCCGCTGACGATGCCGAAACCGTCGGTGGTGACCGTTGGCTGGATGACCGTGCGGAAGTTGGCGCAACCGTGCTCGACATCCTCATTGATGGCGAGCAGGAAACGGCTGAGGTTTTTGCGCGTTTCGAGATTCTTTGAGGAGAAAAGAACATAAGGCTCATCGGGGGATTCTTTTGCGAGATCCAAGAGACTCAGCATGTTAGCTATGATCTCATCACATGCCGTATCGCTCGGTATGTCCTCCATCAAGGCGAGAGAAGAGGGCGTTTGCACAGCAAGACCGTAGATGGCATAGAGATTCCTCACCGTCAAACTGATGAATTCGAGTATCGTCCTCGGATCTTCAGTGATGCTGGGCGAAAGGATTGCGAGGAAGCGCAGACCGTCGAGGCGGTAGATCAGAAGACCGTCGCGGAAGCGGTTCGTGAGTCCGGCTGCGATGTCCTTGAGAAGTGCGTCGGAATGGCTTCGGCCGTGCATCTCGTTGATTTCGCGGAAGTTGTTCAGGCGGAAGCCGATGAAGGAAAGGGAAGGATATTCCTTCTGCAGTTCCTGCAATTTGATTTCCGCGCCTTTCTCGCGTGCAAATCCTGTGATGGGATCGACGACAAAATCGAGTGCGAGGCGCGAGATGCTGCCGGAAAAGAATAGGGGATTCTCGCGTGTCGAATCCCATTTGAGGATGCCGCAACAACGAATCCAGAACTCGTTTCCTTTATGATCGGTCACACGGTAGCGCAGATCATGGGTATCGCGCTTGCTTTTGATGATGTCGGCAATGTCCGCTCTGTATGTGGCGAGATCATTGGGACGATGGATTCGACTTTCCCATTTTTTGAGAAAGTTCTTGACAACGTTGCTCTTGAAAGCAAAAGTTTCGCGCATCTGGTCGTTGATGTAGAATAGGTTCGATTGCATGTCGCCGAAGTAGATGTATTGGTCGGCGAGTTCAATGGAATCGAGGAAACTTGGGAAGTCGAAGCGATTCTCTCGAAGGAAGGTGGAGAGAGCTCCCTTGTCGGCATCGGCATCGATTTCTGCAGCAACGCCGCCCGTGCTGCGCAAGAGATCCCTCATGCGGATGATGCGCATTGCAAAGCGCCCGACAAGGTACAACGCTGCTGTGAGATCACGAACTTTTTCCCAATCAGGAACATCGGAGATGATGATGCCTGATGGTTCGCCATCCTTGAAGAGGGGGACAGCGGATAGGGAGTAAAGACCGAGCGAAGTGAAGCACTGGCTGGCAAGAGGGTGTTTAGCAGCAATCGTCTGCGTATCCTTATAGAGAATGCACTTGCCGTTCATCAATTGATCATACGTCAAGGCGACAGCAGCGCGCACGAGGTCGCCCTCAGGCTGCCTGTATGGTTCCATATCATTTGAACTCCAAGTGTAGGAGGGCGTAGAGCGCTCATCCAAGGGCTCGATAATCATGATACGATGCAATGCAAAGATATCGCCCATATACTGAAAGAGCGAGTGGATGCCTTCGTCAGATTCTTCCGTATCGACGATCTTTTTCAAAAAAGCCGCAGAAAGTTCGCTTTTTTCACAGAATTCATCAAGCCATTCCAAAACGGAGTTCATGATTCTTCCCAACTCCTTTGTAGCGTTTTTGGGAATTGCTGATAAATTTAGTACAGCCATCTGGATGCATCTTTTCTGCCTGCTCTGCATCGACAAATCTTCACCGATCTGACAGACTTCGTTTATCAGAGCTCCCTTTACTATATGATGTTATTATACATGAAATCTCACTATTCGTCTATTGTTTATAGGAAAAAAGTTCATGTTTTGGAATTTTTGAATCGCACTTCGTTTTTAAAAGCAGTGCGATGGACTTTGGTGTGTGTTTTCGATCAACCGCGTATTCATGCAGGGAAAAAGAAGCTTTTCGCGAATAAAAAAAGAGCAATAGTTCGACAATAGCAGAAAGGTGATACCTATGCAATATAAAGCTGTGATCTTTGATTTAGACGGTACCCTTGTTGATTCCTTGGCTGATCTTTCGGACAGCGTGAATCTCATGCTGGAAAGTTACGGCTTTCCGACACATGAGATGGAACAGTACCGTTATTTCGTCGGTAATGGCTCGAAAAA
>ERZ772948.72-NODE-72-length-56874-cov-7.125240_pt1 | contig 56874 bp, 47 predicted proteins | sample MGYA00511945_ERZ772948 | MGnify/ENA primary metagenome ERZ772948 (study PRJEB29015, sample SAMEA2737927) | human oral metagenome | biome: human oral; feature: human-associated habitat; material: dental | place: China | collected 2141 ... | reverse complement strand
CGTCAACCAGGTCCGCTACAAGATCGAAAGAGTCATCGCCAACATCAAGACCTGGAGAGTCCTGCACACCGGCTACAAAAGACCACTAGAAACCTTCAAGACAACCATCACAGCAGTCCTCGGAATCATATTCACCTACACCCTATGAATAAGCCTCCTTTTTAGCCATTTCGCGTATTCTGAAGCGCGTTTGCCTCTTGCAACAGGGCCTAACAAATCTGCTTTAAGGTGGATACACGGGTCAATCTCACCCAACACATGACCAACCAGGGCGCGCATTGACAGCTCAACTGGCGCCAACACAGCAAGGACTGCCACCCTGAGCCGCGCATCAAAATTATACAGAGAAACGACATCATCGAAAGTAGTCCCAGAAAGAAAGCGATCAGATCGGCCATTTTCTCCCGGCTTACGCATACGGAACGGATACCAATATCCAGAGAGGCGGTAGTAATTAATTCGACGCAGTTTCTCGACGGCTCGCTCGCGATCAGCAACGCACATTCCTCGTTTTATGAGGAGGTCGACCTGCTCCTCATAAGTCTTAAAACTCTTAGGCTGCTCAACCACCGCTGCCACCTTGACTCACCATCGAGATAAAATGAAGACCGGCCCTGGACCTCCTATAATGGAAGCGGAACCGGTCGTGATGGGTAAAACTATAATGGATAAAATCCTCGGTACCCAACTTAACTCAATGTGACCTATATTACAACTAGTTCAGGCTCGGGTAGTTGCAATTTCAGGTCAGGTTCAGGTCAGGCCAGCAGCCACAGGGAGCCATCGGGGATAATGGCCTCCGGGGCGCTCTCGGGCACTGCGCCGCGCGGAGCCTCCGTATCCAGCAGGACAATGACGGTCGCCCGCCGGCGCTTACCTCCCTCCGTGGCTGCTGCCACGGTGCCCCGGTCACGGATCCGCACCCGGCTATCCAACCCGATGCCGGCCCGCCCCAGCCGGCGCAGTGTCTCGGAATCGTCCTGGATCCGCCCGACGACGCCGTCGGAGCCCACCGGCCTCGTCTCCAGACGCACCAGGTCGGGCACGACGAGCCGGCCGTCCGCTGTAGGGATCGGGTCCCCGTGCGGGTCTCGGGTGGGGTGTCCCAGGACCGCATCGAGCCGCTCCAGCAGCCGCTCGGAGACAGCGTGCTCGAGCTCCTCGGCCTCGGCATGCACCTCGTCCCAGCCGAAGCCGAGCTGAGTGACGAGATAGGTCTCCAGGATGCGGTGGCGGCGGATCATGCCCATGGCCCGACGCCGTCCCTCCTCGGACAGGGTGACGGCCTTGTAGGGCTCGTGGACGAGCAGCCCCTCCTCCACCAGGCGAGCCACGTTCTCCGAGGCGGTCGACGGCGCCACCTCCATACGCTTGGCCAGGCCGGTGATGGAGGCGCCCGCTCCGCCCCACTCGCAGGCGGCCCACACGACCTTGAGGTAGTCCTGCGTGACAGTCGAGTCCCCCGCCACCGAGGGCCTCCAGGCGGGCCTGACTGCGGCCGCCCTGCTCGAAGACGGAGTCACCCGAAGAACCTCGCCAGCTGGCTGCCGAAGGCGATGATGATGGTGAGGACCACCGCCAGGTACATCGCCGCCATGACCCACCAGCGGGCCTTGAGCAGGTCGAGCGCCTGGTTGTCGCGCAGCCCCAGGTGCCCGCCGGCCGCGGCCCAGGCCCAGGAGTGGGCGGCCACCGGGATGGTGACGGACCAGATGACCATGCAGAAGGGGCAGAGCTTGCCGAAGGTCATGATGGAGACGGACAGGAACCAGATGACGAAGGCGATTCCCCCCAGGCTGCCGGCGCTCAGCCCCCACCACATCCACCGCGGCAGGCGCACGCCGCTGAGCAGAACCGCGCCGATCGCGGTCAGGGCGCCGAAGGCGATGGCCCCGATGAAGGAGTTCGGCACACCGAGCAGGTTCCCCTGCCACACGTTGAGGGAGTCCCCGCAGGAGACCAGGGGACTGACGTCGCAGATGAGCTCCGCGTCCGGGTTGCGCAGCAGGTCGAGCTGAGAGCTGATGAGCTCCCAGCAGGCGATGATCCCGATGAGCCCGCACACGAGGAGCAGCCAGCCGAAGCCTCGCTCGGCCCCGGAGCGGCGCAGCCAGGCGGGGCGATCGGCCGAGTCGTCATCGGCGTCGCGGCGGGTACGCCGGTCGAGCTCCTGGCCGGGGGCTGAGCCCAGGTAGGTCTCGAGCTCCTCCTCGCTCATCTCGTCGATCTCGGCATCTGTGGGCATGCGCGACATCGTCAGTCTCCTCACCGGTGGTGCGTCATCAGTTCTTCTGGGCGTCGTGCGGCTATCTAGAGTGAGAGCGTATGCCACAACGGCCCTCCCGCGCCCTACCCGTCCGAAAGATCGATCGACTAGGCCTAGGGCGCGGCGCCCTCCTCGGGCTGGGACGGTGACTGCGTGGCGGCCTCGGTCTGCGTCTGCTCCGTGGTGGCCGAGGCCGACGGACTCGGGGTCGAGGCCATCGTGGCCGTCTTCTGCCCAGAGGCGATACCCGGAACGGACCGCCAGGCCCCCACCGTCACCGAGGCGTCGGGGTGAAGGATGACTGCTCGCCAGGCCACGAGCGCGCCCGTGGAATCGAAGGACATGACGTGGAGGAAGGCGTCCTCCGTGACCGAGCCGAGCGACGTGCCACCCTTACCGGCACCGGAGATGACCCCGGAGACGGGCCTGCCGGTCCGGGGGCTGATCGCAGTGGTCATCCCCCGCTCGGCGTGGACGTGACCGGCCAGGAGCAGCGGCGCGCAGCCCTCCTTCATGAGCAGGTCGAAGGTGGCCGGCTGGTGGATGAGAACGACGTCGACCGGAGTGCGCCCGCAGCTGACCTTGGCCAGGCGGGTGGCGATCTGCTCGGTGGTCTCGCCGCCACGCGGTTTGGTGCCCGCCGTCGTCGTGCGCTCGGCATCGTCGTCCCCCAGGACGGTGATCCCGGCGACCGTCTGGACCGAGCCGTCGGTCACGGTCCATCCCTGGGAGCGCAGACGGGCGGCCGTGGCGTCGGAGTCGTGGTTGCCGATCGTGGCGACCTTGTCCGTCGAACTCGGCACTGCCTGGGTCAGCGCGTCGACGCACACCCGCTCCGGGCCGGAGCCGGTCATGGTCAGGTCGCCGTCATCCATGTGCACATCGGCGCCGGAGAGCTGGTCGAGGACCCCGGAGAAGGCGATGACGTCGAGGTTGCAGTGCAGGTCCGTGGTGAGGACGGCCGTCTTGCGGCCGCGCTCGGGGACCGAGCGGGCTCCCGTCACCGGTGGGGCCGTGGCTGACGGGGGCGAGGATGCCGACGGCGCCGCGGAGGCTGACGGGCCCTGCGAGGGCCGTGGGGCCTCAGTCGGCGTTGGCTCGGCGCCGGCCTTCACCACGGTCTTCGCCGAGGTCGTCTTGAGCCGTGCCTGCAGCTCCTCGGTGTTCACCTTTCCGTCAGCGGCGGTGACGTCCACCAGGCCCTCGGTCTGCTCGGCAGCCTTCCAGGCGGCACGTAGATTGGTGTCGGCCTTGGCATAGAAGTCCTTGTTGCTCTCCACGAAGGAGCGAGCCTTGGGCCCGTAGGCGGTGACGACATCGGCGATCCGACCCGAGAAGCGGGCCCGGGCCAATGGGGTGCCCTCCAGCGCGGACAGGGTGGAACCGTGTGGGTTGACGGTACGCATCGCCGGGACCAGCAGGGATGCCGCGGTGGCCACAGCCGCCGAGACCGCCACGGTCGTCGCCCAGCGGTGCGAGGCACCGGCACGGACGGTCTCGCGCCATGGCTTCGTCGGCGCCAGGCGCCAGGCGGCCACGCAGCACAGGAAGATCGTCTCGACGACCCCGGCCCGGCGCAGGGCGTCCCCGGCCAGACCGTAGAGGCCTTGCCTGATCGTCAGGTCGGGATGGGAGACGAGCGAGAGGTAAGAGGCTGCGTCGGAGGACAGCGACTGCCCCACGCTGGCGGCACTGGCGGCATCGGGAGCGGGGTCACCGGGAATCTCGCCAAGTACCACCTTGACGCCAAGGATGCCTGCGGGCGACTCCATCGAGGCGGTCCCCAGCGGCCCGAGGTCCAGCGTGACGGTGGAGTCCAGGGTCGTCGACCAGGTCGCCTCGTGCGGGCCCACCGGCGCCGAGGCCGTCGCCGTGGACAGGCCCAGAAGGAGGGAGACCGTGCTGGAGGCCAGGATCATCGCCGCCGTGGCAACGACTGTTCGGGTTCTCCGGCGACGCCGTCGCCACCAGGTGCGCAGCGACAGCAGCACCGTGAGCATCAGGGCACCGCAACGTCGGGCAGCCGTCAGCAGACCTGCCCATAGATCGGCGGCGCGCCCAGCATTACCCGTACCGGGACCAGTACCGATGTCGGTGTCCGTGTCGGAGTCGGAGTCCATGCGTGTCCGCACCACGACCCGCCTCAGAGACGAGTACCCAGCGAGACCCGGGTGGCGTGGCCCTCTCCGCTGTGCTGCTGGGAGGCGATGAGGCTGGCCAGGGAGGTGACGTAGGTGACGGTGTCCTGCCATCCGCCCACGGCCTGGCAGGGAACGCCCAAGGCCTTGACCGGGTAGTCGTTGCCCTCGGGGTCCAGGCGGTCACCGATGAAGAGCATCTCCTCCAGCGCGATCCCGGTGACCTCGGCCAATCGGGTCATGCCGTATGCCTTGTCCACCCCCTTGAGGGTGATGTCGACGCTCGTGGACCCGCCGGAGCGGACCTCCAGCTCTGGCAGGAGAGGGGCGACGGCGTCGCGCAGGGCGGCCTTCTTCTCCCCCGTGGGGTCCCAGGCGCGCTTGGCCTCCAGGGGAGCCTCCTGCCCCAGGGCGGAGAAGGTGATCTGGCTGCCGCGGTCCTCCAGGATCTCCCCCCAGGTCCGTTCCTCCCACAGGCCGAGCCTGCGTGCCTGGGCCTCGACGATCTCGAAGCCGGTGCGGATCTGCTCGGGGGTGAGGTCATTGGCGTAGACCAGCTTCCAGGCATCAGTTCCCCGGCCGGCCTGGGAGGGGTCGTAGGTGTAGTACCGAGTCCCGCACGTGGGCATGAGGTGAAGCCGGGAGAGCTCGTCGGCGTCGGCGTCGAGGTGGGCCAGGACCTGGTCGCGGAACTGCCCCACCTGCCCACCGGAGATGATGCAGACGGGGACGACGTCGAGCAGCCGTCTCAGCGCGGTGGCCATGGCAGGAGGCATGGCCGACTTCGAGGGTGCCAGCGTGTCGTCAAGGTCGAAGGCCACCAGCCGGGGCAGCACCTCGGGGCTCACATCAGTCTGAGTCATAGGCGTATTGTGTCCTACCCGTCTGGAAACCGGCCGAACCGGGCCTCATGCGAGTGGTGGAGTCAGTCTCTCTTCGCAGCGGATCCCATTAGAGGATTTCAGCCGGCTCGAGCCGGTCAGTCGACCTGCTCAGGGTTGAGCATGTGCTCGCGGGCGCGCGCCGAGGCCTCCGCCCGGGCGTCACGGTCCTCTCGGCGTCCACGGGAGATGAGCGCGGTGATGGACACGGCCAGGCCTCCCCAGATAATGACGACGGCGGCGAGCATGATGAGTACGGCGATTCCGGTCATGTCAGTCCTCCTCGGAAGCGGCCTCGAGCCTGAGGGGCTCGAACTCATCCACCGGGGTCTTCCAGGAGATGAGGGTCATGACGGCGGTGCACAGGGCAACCACCAGGAGCATCCCCCAGCCGAAGACCGCGATGAAGCCGCTGGAATAGGTGTCGTATCCCTCAGACAAGTAGGTCCACAGGGTCTGGAAGAACATGTAGCCCAGCAGGACCGGAACGATCCCACCGACCAGCGCCCGCCACCACAGGCCGATCATTCGCGACTCGGAGACGGCGTTGAGGTGGTCCTGAAGCAGCCTGCTGCGCCGCAGGACCCAGGCCACCACCACACACATGATGATGGCCGAGGCGACCACGCCGATGTTGTTGATGAAGGCGTCGACGACGTCGAGGTCCGGCAGACCCGACCTGGTGGCGAACAGGGCGAAGGACAGGACCGCAGCCGGGACGCCGACGACGAGGGAGGCCTTCTTCGGCGCCAGGTCGAGCTTCTCCCCCACACCGGCGGCCACCACCTGGATGATGGAGATGAAGGAGGTCAGTCCCGCCATGGCGAAGGAGGCGAAGAAGAGCACTCCGAACAGCGCACCCCCGGGCATCTGGGCAATAACCGTGGGAAAGGTGATGAAGGACAGGGAGACACCTGTGATCCCCTCCAGGTCGCTCACGCTGCCGCCCTGGTTGTGAGCCATGAAGCCGAGGGTGGCGAAGACACCGATACCGGCGAACAGCTCGAAGGAGGAGTTGGCGAAGCCCGCCACGAGGCCGGTCCCCACCAGGTTGGAGCGACGACGCTGGAGGTAGGAGGCGTAGGTGAGCATGATGCCGAAGCCCACCGACAGGGAGAAGAAGATCTGCCCGAAGGCCGCCATCCACACCTTGTAGTCCAGCAGGGCGGACCACTTGGGGGTGAACAGGGCGTCCAGGCCCGTGCCCGCTCCGGGCAGGAACAGCGACTGCACCACCAGGACCAGGAACATCACCACCAGCAGCGGCATGAAGATCTTGTTCACCATCGCCAGGCCCTTGTTGACGCCCAGAGCGACGGTGATCAGGGTGACCGCCCACACCACCAGGATCGGGATGAACAGCGACGGCACGAAGTCGAGGCCGACCCCCGGGGTGTCCGCGACGTGCAGGAAATCCCGCATCAGGAAGGTCTTCGGGTCGGATCCCCAGGCCTGGTTGATGCTGAAGAGGGTGTACATCCCGGCCCAGCCGATGATCGCCGCGTAGTAGATGCCGATCACGAAGCAGACCATCACCTGCCACCAGCCGAGGCTCTCCGTCCAGCGTCCCATCCGTCGCAGCGACAGCGGGGCCGAACCGCGGTAGCGGTGCCCGAGGGCGTAGTCGAAGAACAGCAGCGGAATGCCCACCGCCAGCAGCGCGATCAGGTAGGGAAGGATGAATGCCCCGCCACCGTTCTTGAACGCGACGTACGGGAAGCGCCAGATGTTGCCCAACCCGACGGCCGACCCGATGGCCGCCAGGATGAAGTAGTTGCGGGAGTTGAAGCTCTCCTGCCTGGGCGCACGCTTTTCCATTGATTCCGCTCCGAGGGTTTTACTCGGTTCCACGGCTGGGTGGTACACCCGAAGGGTCGCGGAACCTTCACGATGAACGCTTCAACTTAGTACGAGAAAGATGTGGAAGTGGAGCGCGTCCAGCAAATGGGCGAGTCGGTTTGCAGGATTGTTATCAAACCAACCCTCCCTCGGCTGGGAGGAGCGAGGGGGAGCGGCGCTAGACTCAGCCACGTTCACCGCCCGTCAGGAGGAGTTTTGCGAACCATGACCACCCGAACCGGGCTCCTCCGTGCAGGACTGGCCCTGTGGGACGGAGCGAGCTGGAGTGTCGCCGCCATGGCGCTGGTCTTCGCCAGGTACACCCTCACGCTGGCCCGGCCGGAAACCCAGTTCGTCATCCAGTACGTCGTCGCCGCGGTCATCCTGCAGATCGCCATCGGCCTGATCACCAAGCTCTACCGTGGCCGTCACGGCATCGCTTCGTTCGAGGAGTCGGCGCTGCTGGCGCTCATCACCCTCGGGATCGGTTTGGTGCTCGGGATCTTCTCGGTCTTCTTCGCGACCCCCGGCTACCCGCGGGTGGTGACCTTCACCGTGCCGCTGGCGGCGCTGGTGCTGATGGCGGCGGGCCGTTTCCTGTTCCGCACCGTCAGCCGCTCCACCCAGCACCACGAGGGCGGGGAACCGGTCCTCGTCTACGGTGCGGGCAACGCAGGCCAGCAGCTCGGGCGGCTGCTCGCCTACGACCCCGACGCGCCCTATGAGGTCGTCGGTTACATCGACGACGACCCGGCCAAGAGCAACCTCCACGTCCAGGGAGCCAAAGTCCTCGGGAAGCGCGGGGACATGGTCTCCATCGCCCGGGCCCACGGCATCAACAAGATCATCGTCGCCATCCCCACCGCCGACCGCACGTTCATGCGCGAGATCTCCGAGCTGGCCGACGAGGCGGGCCTGGAGACGCTGGTGATGCCCTCCACGAAGGACCTCGTCTCGGGCCGCGTCGGCTTGGGGGACCTGCACCAGCTCAACGTCACCGACCTGCTGGGGCGCGCCCAGATCAAGACGAACCTCGGGGAGATCGCCGACTACCTGTCCGGCAAGGTGGTGCTCGTCACCGGGGCCGGCGGCTCCATCGGCTCCGAGCTGGCCCGCCAGCTCCACCGGTTCGGGCCGAAGGAACTGGTCATGCTGGACCGCGACGAGTCCGGCCTGCACGGAACCCAGCTGTCCATCTACAACCAGGGCCTCCTGGACACCCCCAACATGGTGTTGTGCGACATCCGTGACGTCGAAGCCCTCGACAAGGTCTTCGCCGACCACCGTCCCGACGTGGTGTTCCACGCCGCCGCGCTGAAGCACCTGCCGATGCTCGAGCAGTATCCCCTCGAGGGCTGGAAGACCAACACCATCGGCACCCTCAACGTGCTGCGCGCATCCGAGAAGTACGGGGTCCAGCGTCTGGTCAACATCTCCACAGACAAGGCCGCCGACGCCACCTCGGTGCTCGGCAAGACCAAACGCCTCGCGGAGGAACTGACCGCCTTCTACGCCGGCAAGACCGGTCGCACCTGGCTGTCCGTGCGGTTCGGCAACGTTCTCGGGTCGCGCGGGTCGATGCTGCACACCTTCACCCGCCAGATCGAGCAGGGCGGTCCCGTCACGGTCACCCATCCCGAGATCACGCGCTACTTCATGACCATTCCCGAGGCCTGCGAGCTGACCATCCAGGCCGGTGCCATCGGGCGGCCCGCCGACGTCCTGGTCCTCGACATGGGTGAACCAGTGCGGATCCTGGACGTCGCCAAGGACCTCATCAAACGCTCCGGCAAGGACATCCGGATCATCTTCACCGGGCTGCGCCCCAACGAGAAGATGCACGAGGTGTTGTTCAGTGACGACGAAGACCGCACCCCCACCACGCACGAGATGATCAGCCGCGTGAACGTTCCCGCGCTGGACCCGGAGCTGCTGGAAACCGTCGACGGCTCCGATCCGGAGTCGTTGAGCAGGCTGACCCATCAGCGCAACGCCAAGGAGGCGGCCCGGATGGCCGAGGAACAGGCCCACTCCGGTCTCGACGGAATCAACCTGGAGCGGCCCAGGTCCTGACATGCGAATCCTCTACATAGACCACTACGCCGGATCGCCGACCCTCGGGATGGAATACCGTCCCCACGCGATGGCGACCGAATGGGCGGGGATGGGCGCCGAGACCGTCCTGCTGGCGGGCACCCACTCCCACCTGAGGAAGAAGAACTTTCCCGACGCGAAGCCACTCGAACCCGTGGAGATAGATGGCGTCGAGTTCCGTTTCATCCGCAACCGCGCCTACGACGGCAACGGCATCGGGCGGGTGCTCAGCATGGCGGACTTCGTCGGCCGTGGTTGGCTGGCCGCCAGGCGGATCGCCCGCGAGGTCCGGCCGGACGCCGTCATCGCGTCCTCCACCTATCCCTTCGACACCTACCTGGCGCAGCGGGTCGCCAAGGCGTCGGGGGCGCTGCTGGTACACGAGATCCACGACCTGTGGCCCCTGACCCCCATCGAGCTGGGCGGGCACTCGCCGAAGCACCCCCTCATGTGGGCGATGGCGCAGGCGGAGAAATCGGCCTACCGCAACAGCGACGCCGTCGTGTCCATCCTGCCGAACGCGGAACCCCACGTCCGGTCGCTGGGGATCGTCACCCCCGTGATCCCGATTCCCAACGGCATCGAGAGCGACGCCCCCCACGAGCCGGCGCCCGAGGCGTTCGCCTCGCAGGTCGAGGACCTCCACGAGCGCGGGCGCGCCGTCATTGGCTACGCGGGAGGCATGACCAACGCCAACGCCATGGACGATTTCGTCTCCGCGATGGCCCTGATCCGCGACGAACCCGTCACCGCGCTGCTGCTCGGCGACGGCCTGTACCGGACCGACCTGGAGAAGCAGGCCAGGGACTCCGGGGCGCACGTGATCTTCGCGGGCAGCATTCCCAAGTCGCAGGTGCACGAGGCGTTGAAGCTGTGCGATGCCCTCTACATCGGGTCGAAAACCAGCCCCTTGTACACCTTCGGGGTCTCGGCCAACAAGATCTTCGACTACATGGCCACCGGGGTCCCGATCATCAACGCCTTCGCGTCCGAGCACTCACCCATGGTCTACGCGGGCTCCACCATCCGCGCCCGTGGTGAGGACCCCGCCGACATCGCCCGCGCCATCAGGGAGGCCGTCTCCCTGCCCGCGGAGGAGAGGGCCAGGCTGGGGGAGCTGTCCGTGGCCTGGGTGCGTGAACACCACGCGATGCCCGTGCTGGCCAGGCAGTTCCTGGACGTGCTGGGCGGGCGGTTCTGAACCCCGCGATGACGGGCTAGGTCGTCGCTTCACAATGGTAGATTTACGGAGGACCGGGCGTCCGCCGGTCTGGAAAGGCTTCAGTACATGACGCAGGCCGCTGCCATCGGTGTGGTCAATCACGGTGTGGGAAACCTAGGGTCCGTGATGAACATGTTGCGTTACATCAACGCCGTCCCGGTGTTGGTCTCCACCCCCGAGGAGGTGGCGGCTCAGCACCACCTGATCCTTCCCGGGGTCGGCTCCTACGACGCGGGAATCGCCGGTTTGCGGGAATCCGGGATGGCCGACGCGGTCCTGGAACACGCGGCCGCCGGAAAACCCCTCCTGGGAATCTGCCTCGGGATGCAGATGCTGCTGGAGGGCAGTTCCGAGGGCGAACTCCCCGGCCTGGGTCTGATACCAGGGCATTGCGAGGCGTTCGCGGATCACGTGACCAACCGGCGCATCCCGCACATGGGTTGGAGGGATGTCCATTCCGTCGAGAACGGCGGTTTCGCCCTTCCCGATCCAGGACGCTTCTACTTCGCCCACTCCTACTTCGCGCCCTTGGACGAAGGCGGGATCACCTGGGCCCGCGCGACCTACGGGGTGGGCTTCAGCGCGGTCGTGGGCCGGGACTCCGTGGTGGGCATGCAGTTCCACCCCGAGAAGTCCCACCGTTTCGGCATGGCGGTGCTGACTGAATTCGCAGGATGGCGAGCATGAGAGCACGAGTGATAGCCACGATGCAGCTGCTGGACGGCTTCGTCGTGAAGACCCGGGGATACGGGAAGACGACCTACATCGGCGATCCGATCAACACGGTCAAGATCTTCAACGACAAGGGCATCGACGAGTTGGTGGTCGTCGACATCTCCGCCCGGCGTGGAAAACCGGTGGTGACTCCCGCCCAGATCGAGGACATCGCCACCGAGGCCTTCATGCCCCTCGCCTACGGCGGCGGCATCAAGACCTACTCCCAGGTGCGCGACATCCTCTCCGCGGGGGTCGAGAAGGTCATCTTCGGTTCCGGTCTGCTCGACGCGCAGGACACCGTGGCGACGGCCGCACAGAACTACGGCAGGCAGGCCGTGGTCGGTGCCATCGACGTCGGTGTCGACGACCAGCAGCGGTTCCGTCCCTTCCCGGGCGGCGGGGGACGGCCCCTCGACCTCGAACCCGCCGAATGGGCCCGGCAGGCCTGTGAACTGGGGGCGGGCGAGCTGATCGTCACGGACATGACCCGCGAAGGTGAGATGGGCGGCTACAACCTTGACTTGGTGCGCTGCGTCGCGGACGCGGTGCCGGTTCCGGTGATCGCGCACGGCGGGGCCGGCAGGGTCGAGCACTTCGCCGCTGCCCTGGAGGCGGGGGCCGCCGCCGTTGCTGCCGGGTCGATGTTCACCTTCTACGGCCCGCACCGGGCGGTTCTGATCACCTATCCGACGGAGCAGGAGCTGGATGCCGTCCTGCCGCAGATCAACGACTGACAGGAGCTGAGGATGACCGTTCTGGAGTGCAGCCACTGCATCATGCGCAGCGTCGACGACCCGGCCCTGGAGTTGGTCGACGGGGTCTGCAACCACTGCCGCCGCTACGAGGAGCTGCTTCCCAGCAGGGTCTTCACGGGAGCCGACGGCGAGGCGAAACTGTCCGCCATCGTCAAGGAGATCAAGGAGGCCGGCGCGAAGAAGCGCTACGACTGCCTGATCGGCCTGTCCGGCGGCGTCGATTCCACGTCGGTTGCGGTCAAGGTCAAGGAGCTGGGGCTGCGACCCCTCGCGTTCCACGTTGACAACGGCTGGAACACGGAACTGGCCGTCAGCAACGTCGAGAAGACGGTCAAGGCCCTTGACCTCGACCTGGTGACCGAGGTTCTTGACCTGCGCCAGTTCTACGACCTCCAGCGCGCCTTCCTGCTGGCCTCCACCCCCGACGCGGACGTGCCCGCCGACCACGCCATCCAGGCGTGCATGTGGAAGTTCGCGCGCAAGTACGGCGTCAAGTACATCATCTCCGGCATGAACTTCCGCACCGAGGCGATCAGCGTCCCGTCGTGGTCCTACGGGCACTCCGACTGGCGCTACATCAAGGCCGTCCACGACAAGTTCGGGCGCGAGAAACTCACCACCTACCCGCATTTCGGTTTCACGGAGCTGGGTTACACCAACACGGTGGCGCGCGTGCGGATCGTCAGTATCCTCAACTACTTCGAGTACAACAAGGCCGCCGCGGTCAAACAGATGCAGGAGCAGCTGGACTGGCGTCCCTACCCGGGCAAGCACTTCGAGTCGATCTTCACCCGCTTCTTCCAAGGCTACATACTCCCCGTGAAGTTCAACATCGACAAGCGCCGCGGGCACCTGTCGGACCTGATCAACTCCGGCCAGATCACCCGCGAACAGGCCCTCGAGGAGATCGAGCACAACGACTACACCGAGGACCTGATCCGCCGCGACCGGGAGTTCTTCTGCAAGAAGCTGAACTTCACGGATCGCGAGTTCGACGATTTGATGGCCGCGCCCGTGAAGTCGTTCCGTGACTACAAGAATTCCTATGGTTTCGTGCAATTCCTGCGAAACGGCGTCAACGTGCTCCGCAAGAGAGGTTGGTATCCGAAGTGAGTCTCGCCCTGCATCTCTACCAGTCGCCCATGGACAACGAGTCCAGGTTGATGCGGATGGCGCGCAGCCTGGTGGCAGCGGACCTCGGCGTTCAGGTCCGGCTGGTGGGCTTGCAGGTGGATGAACGTTCCGGTCTGCAACCGGTAGAACCCGGCATCGTGATCGACCGGGTCGGAAGCCCCACCCCGAAACATGACACCCTCGTGAGCCGGTTCCAGAAGGTCGGGGGCTGGTTCCAGGAGGTCTACCGGGGCTACCGCGACGCCGACATCGCCGTCGTCAGTGCGCACGCCGTCTGGGCGCTGCCCCTGGCGTGGGCGCTCGCAAAACGGGCGAAGGCCCCGCTGGTCTACAACCCCCACGAACTCGAGACCCGCACCCCCACCATGACCGGGGTGAAGAAGACCCTCGCCGAGCAGGTGGAGGCCCGTTTCATCCGTCGCTGCCAGGTGGTGACCGCCGTCAACGACGAGATCGCCGACTGGTACGCCGGCCACTACCGGATCGCGCGGCCGCTGGTGGTGGTCAACTATCCGGCAAAGGTGACTCGTGGACGCCCCGCCCGTGACCTGCGGGGCGAACTGGGGTTGCGTGACGACGAGGTGTTGTTCGTGCACACCGGTCACCTGACCGAGGGGCGGAACATCCCGCTCATTCTTGAGGAGTTCGCGGCAGGGGCCAGGCATCACGTCCTGTTCGTCGGGGCGGGGGACATGCAGTCCCTGGTTGATGAGGCTGCGGCGCGGTCGCCGTTCATTCACCGCATGGATCCGGTGCCACCCGATGAGGTGGTCTCGGTGGTGGCGGGTGCTGACATGTCGCTCGCGTTGATCGAGACTCTGTCACAGTCCTATGCATGGGGTTCGCCCAACAAGCTGTTCGAGGCTCTCGCTGCGGGAGTTCCGGTCCTGGCCTCCGACGTTCCCGAGGTGCGTCGCCGCCTGGGGCCTCTCGCCGGGGAGCTGATACTCTCCTCCCCGAAGGACCAGCTGCGGGGATTCCTGGCCCGTCTGGACCGCCCGATGGCGTTGTCGTACCGGGAGCACCTGATCCCGCTGCCCACGTGGGAGGAAGGCGTCGAACCCCTGGTCGAGACCTACCGGGCTCTTCTCCAGGGCGGCTGAGCCGATCGGTGGGCCAGCTGGTTGAGCCGGCCTGCTCGGCCAAGGGCTCACGGCCTGGTTTCAACCGGGTTTCAGGAAGGTGTCTGAGTTGACTTCCCCTTCGGGAAGACCGCCGTCCCGGTGTCTCTCAGAACTGCTCGTAGATGAAGCCGCCGCTGAGTGGCGGGCCGAACAGCAGCACCAGCAGGATCGCCAAGAACATGAGGAAGGCCAGTAGCGTCCACAACCAGGTGCCGAATCTCGGCTCCGGCACGTCGAACGGCGGCAGGTTTCCGTCTTTGACACGCACCGGATTCACAGTGGGTTGCTCGCCCAGTCCTTGGAGGTGGTCAAGAAAGCGCGAAATCGATGCAGGCCCGGTTGACATGCAGCCACCCCTTCCATCCCAGATGCATCACGTCGTAAAGGAAATACGGGTCGTATTCGTGACCCGAGAAATCTGCCAGCTTGGCACCGTGTTGGGCGGCCACCTGCCGGATCCGTTCGTAGTACATGGCTCGCCGTCCCGCCGGGTATCCGGTGTAGTCGTACCACGTTCCGTGCACCGGGGCGCTGATCAGTAGCACCTCGATGCCGTGGGCCTTCGCCACCTCCAGGAACAGCTCCAGGTCTCCGTACTCCGGGGAATCAGCTGCGTAGTCCAACTCGGCCATCGACCCCTTGGACTTCTCCAGGGCCGGTTTGACATAGGTCGTGTAGTAGTTGTCCTCAATGTTGAGGTCATTGCTGGAGGCCGCATCTCCCTCCCGCTCGGCCGCGGCGAACTGTGCTTCCCAGTCGATCCCGGATACAGGTGTTGCTCCATCCGCGATGAAGTACGGCGCGGTGTAGCGCGCACCGTCGACGGCCGACTTCGCCAGTTCCACGCGGCCGCTGACAGCCAGCTCCACCCGGTCAAGCCGGGCAGCGGGATGCGTGGAGGTTTGGCGTAGCGCGGCGACGCGATTCGCGATGCGCTGCCGAAGATCCTCACTCAGCCGGGAATCGCCCAGCAGCCGGTTGTAGCTCTCCGCGGAGAACACGTCCTGGAATGCCCCCGGCAGCTCGCCCTCGTTGGTGAACCACTGGGGCGAAACGATCAGAGCGACTTTTTTCAGCGGCGTCTCGGAGGCGGTCGCGGACAGCACGATTGCTTGGTGAAGCGACTGGGTGTAGCCGCGTCCCGAGACGAACAGGTCGAAGTCGCTGACATGCTGCGGAAAGAACCGGGCGGGGTTCTGCGGGGCCGGTGAACTCAGCTCGGACGAACCGAACAGCAGCAGATTGCGGTTGCCTTCCGGGGCACCTGCCACCGCACGGGAGTAGGCCGTGGGGTCACGCAGCCGGTTCAACGTGGTCGCGTAGAACAGGTCGCGTTTCGACAGGCTCGACTGCCCGTTGGCGAACACCTCAGTGCCGAAGAAAGCCGGTAATGCCGGGGTGAAGAAGAACCCCGCGAACAACGTGCCACCGAGCGAGACTCCGAGCAGCTGGGTAGCGGTACGGCGTTTCACAGTTTCTCGTTGACGAACGCCAAGATCTTGGTGACCGTCGAGACGTCGTCGCGCTCGATCTCGGTGGGTGGCACCTGGATGCCGAACTCCTGCTCCAGGCCGAACAGCAGTTCGACGAAGCCCATTGAATCGATCAGGCCGGCCTCGAACAGGTCGAGGTCCGGATCCGACAGCACTTCATCAGTGTCGCAGACCTGGACGATCAGGGCGGAGACCTTCTCTTCAACTTCCGTCATGCTCATGCCTTTCATTGTCGTCGTGGTCGCTCAGTGGGCGAAATGCCCCGAGAACAGCAGGAAACCGAACATCGCCAGGTGGAACGTGGCCGCTATCCCCAGCAGCCGGTACCAGAGCTTCTTGTGATGCTTCTTGTAGAACCCGGATTTGCGTTCGTAGATGTCGTTGAGCACCAGCAGCACCCCGTGGTAGACACCGTAGACGATGTAGAACCACTCGCTGCCGTGCCAGATGCCCATCAGGGTCATGTTCACCAGCAGCGCGACGTGCGAGGCCCGCACCTTGTCCTTGAACACCTTGCGGCGCATGAAAGCCATCAGCAGGCGGGTGTAGACGTAGTCGCGCAGCCAGAACGACAGGGTGATGTGCCAGCGGTTCCAGAAGTCCTTGATCGACTCGGACAGGAACGGCAGCCTGAAGTTCTGGGGGGTGCGGATCCCGAACAGGTACGAAGCCCCGACCGCCATCAACGAATAGCCGGCGAAGTCGAAGAACAGGTTGAACCCGTAGTAGTACATGTAGCGCACGGTGCCCCACCGCGAATCCGGCAGGTCACGCAGCCAGCCCGCGAACAGCGTGGCCAGGGCAAATTTGTAGAAGGCACCCAGCACGATCAACCACAGCCCGCGGCCGAGGACCGCCAGGTATTCCCCAGGCTTGAACCGCCGCTCCGCGTCCTGCAGGAACCGGCGCGACCGGTCGATAGGTCCCGACGAGACCGTCGGGAAGAACGCCACGAAGTACAGGTGGTCCAGCACCGACTGGCTCTTGATGAGTTTGTCGGAGATCTCGACGATCACCTGCACCGCGCGGAAGGTCAGGTAGGACACCCCGATGAACCCGAGGCTGGGGAAGTGGAACAGGCCCGTGACCTTCACCAGGATCAGCGGCAGCAGGGCCAGGACCACGGCGGCTCGGCGTTCCCAGGCGTTCTTGTTGCCGTGTGTCGTGATGAACCACAGGTGCAGCTTCATCAGGACCGTCTCGCCCACCAGGAAGGCCCCCAGCAGGGCCAGCTGCTTCAGACTGCCGGCCAGGGTGATTCCCAGCATCGCGACGGTCGCGAACAGCCCGTAACACTTCAGGTTGCGCCCCGTCAGTCCGAGGACGACGGCAGGCAGGGCCAGCGCCGCGAGCGCCACGAAGAAGGTGAGCTCACCAAAGGCCGCGATCACAGGGCGGCCCGCAACGCCGTCCGGTCGGCCTTGCCGTTGGCGGTCAGCGGGATCGCCTCGACATAGCTGAAGGACTTGGGGATCATGTAGTCCGGCAACAGGCCCTTCAACTGATTGCGCAGCGCCACCGTCGTGCGCAGCGGGCTTTCGGGGACCTCCGGGAGCTGCACGAAGGCGTGCAGGTGGCTGATCGGACCGCCATCCTCCTTGGTCACGGGCAGCACCACCGCGTGCTGCACGTCCGGCAGGCTCCGCAGGTTCGTCTCGATGTCCTCGATCTCGATGCGGTAGCCGTGCAGCTTCACCTGGAAATCGATGCGACCCGCGAAGTGCAGCATCCCGTCGCGCAGGAAACCGGCGTCCCCGGTGCGGTAGGCGCGCTGACCGTTCACGACGGTGAACTGCTCGGCGGTCAGTTCGGGCTGGCCGAGGTAGCCGAGGCTGACGGTGTCGCCCGCGATCACGATCTCCCCGGTCTCTCCCTCGTCCGCCAAGGTGTCGTCGGGGCGCCGGATCTGGATCGTGGTGCCGGGTTTCGGGGTTCCGACCGGCAGCACGGGGCAGGCGTCGAGCAGATCGTCGTCGCACACCACCGACGTGACGGCAACCGTCGACTCGGTGGGACCGTAGGTGTTGATGACACGCGCATCCGGGAAGCGACGACGCAACTCGCGGGCCGTCTCATTGCTCAGGGCCTCACCGCAGAACAGGAAGGTGCGAAGCCTCGGCAGCAGGGTGGCGTCGAAGGCCTTGGAGGCCAGACACAGGTCCGCGAACGACGGGGTGGAGACCCAAACCGTTGCGCCGGAGCGGCCCACCTCCTCGTACAGGTCCTTGAACCGGGCTATGTGGTCGCGGTCAATGCTGACCATTTTCGCCCCCGAGGCCTGCGACATCATCAGTTCGTAGACGGACAGGTCGAAGGAGAAAGGCGCCTGGTTCAGCAGCACGTGACCGCCGTCCGGGGCGGGACCGATCAGCGTCAGCGCCCAGTCGACGAAGGCCGCCACCGATGCGCGGCTGATCTGGACCCCCTTGGGTCGCCCGGTGCTGCCGGAGGTGTAGATGACGTAGTACGGGTCGTCGTCGCCTACCGCTTCGAGGTCCACCTCGCCGGATTCCGCCGTCGCGAGGCGTTCACGACCCCACACCTCGATTCCGGGCACCTCGACCGGGTCAACGGCCAGCAGCAGCCGGGCGCCCGAACTCTCCATGATCGCGCGCAGCCGGGAGGCCGGGGTGGAGCTGTCGACGGGAACGTACGGATGCCCGGACTTCACGCAGGCGAGGAAGGCCACCAGCATCAGGGGGTGTTTGTGGCCGTGGACGATTACCGGGGTGGAGTCGTCCGGGAGGGCGGCCGCGATCGCCCCAGCCAAGGATGTGGAGCCGGATTCCAGTTCGGCGAAGGTGAGTTCCTCGTCACGCCAGCGATGGACGACGCTGCTTCCCGATGTCGCCGCATGAGCGGATACGGCTGCGATGATGTCCAAGATGCCTCTCCCTGGGATTGTGGGGCCTCGAGAAAGTATAAAGGTCCCAACGGATGGGGCTGGTTGAGCCAGTGCTTGACCGCCGGGGGTTCGGTTCAGCTGCGGAAGATGGCCGCGATGGTGCCGAGGATGATCTTGATGTCGCCGGTGAAGCTGCGGTTGCGCACGTAGTCGCAGTACATGGCGACCTTTCTCGGCAGGATCACCTGCGTGTAGTGCTTCTCGGGGTCCTCGGCGGCCGCCAACTCGTCCTGCTCGTTGCGGTACGCGATGGCCGCGGGATCCGTGATGCCGGGACGCACCGAGAGGATTTCCGCGCGGGCCTCCTCGCCCCACAGCTCGACGTACCGGGGCACCTCGGGGCGAGGCCCCACCAGGGACATGTTGCCCAGGGCCACGTCGATCAGCTGCGGCAGTTCGTCGAGTTTCGTCTTGCGCAGCACCTTCCCGAGGGGGGTGATGCGGTTGTCGTCGGCGCTGGTCACCTGGGAACCGGAGTTCGCCACCCGCATGGTGCGGAACTTGTGGATCCGGAAGAGACGCCCCCCGCGGCCCACCCGTTCCTGGCGGAAAAAGACGGGGCCGCGGTCGCCGAGCCACACGAACAGGCTGACCAGCACCAGGATCGGGGCCAGCACCACCAACCCGATGACGGAACTGACCAGATCGAAGACACGTTTGGCGATCATGGTCACTCCAGGATGGACCGGACGGCGTCGACGACCTGCGTGACGTCGTCGCCGGTCATGGCGGAGAAGATCGGCAGGCTGACGGCCCGGGCGAACTCGGCGGTGGCGACGGGGAAGTCCTCCGGGGCGTGGTGGTAGGTGTCGCGCCAGTAGGGCTGGAGGTGGAGAGGAATGAAGTGCACCGAGGTGCCCACCTCGTGTTCCGCCATCAACTCGATGAAGCGGTCGCGGGAGACTGGCGCGTCGGGGTTCAGTCGCATCACGTACAGGTGCCAGGCGTGGCTGGAATCCTCGGGTGCGTGCGCCGGGAGTGTGACCGGCAGGTCCGCGAAGGACGCGTCGAAGCGGCTGGCGATTGCCGCGCGGCGGTCGGCCATTTCGCTGGCTCGTGTCAGCTGCACACGTCCCATTGCCGCCGCGGTGTCGGTGAGGTTGTACTTGTAGCCCGGTGCGACGACGTCGTAGTGCCAGCTCGGTTTGGTGGAGGAGTAGCGGTCGAAGACGTCGCGGTTGATGCCGTGGAGCCGCATGGTGCGCATCCGGGCGGCCAGATCGGCGTCGGGGGTGACGACCATGCCGCCCTCACCGGTGGTCATGGTCTTGGTGGCGTAGAAGCTGTAGACCGTCGCTTCGTGGCCGTGCGTGCCAACCAGTTTTCCCTCGTTCAGGGTCGGGAACGAGTGGGCGGCGTCCTCGACGACCTTCAGGCCGTGGCGTTCCGCGAACCCCGTGAGGGCCCCGTCGGGCACTGCGAGCCCGGAGAAGTGCACCGGGGCGATGGCGATGGTGCGGTCGGTGACCTTGCGTTCCGCATCCTCCAGGTCGATGCACAGGGTTCCGGGATCGACGTCGACCAGGACCGGGTCGCCCCCGAGGTAGCGCACCGCCTCGGCGGTGGAGGTGAACGTCCACGTGGGAACCAGCACCTCGGTTCCGGGACGCACCCCGATGGCCTCGAAGGCCAGGTGCAGGCCCGCGGTGGCCGAGTTGATCGCCACCCCGTGGGCGTCGGCGCCCAAGAACTCAACGAACTCCTTCTCGAAGGCGGCCGCGTTCGGACCGGTCGTCAACCATCCGGAACGCATGGTCTCGACGACGGCCTCGATTTCGGCCTCGGTGATGTCTGGGCGCGCGAACGGAAGGAAAGCCATGGATGGGAGCCTACACGCGCGCCCCGGTTACGCCTGCCCATGTCCGTCGACGACGGCACGGGGTAGCCTGAACCGGTGATTTCCGACAGTCGAGGGGACAGGGCATGACGTTCACCCCGGTGCAGCTCAACTCCCCGGCGAAAACATCGAGTGCCCGCAAGGGCATCTTCTCCATCATCACGGTCGGTCTGCAGGGCGGAACCCGCACGATCTCCAACTGGTTGATCGCCCGGGTTGCGGGGCCGGCCATCTACGGGGCGGTCGCCAACGCCTTCTCCCTGGCCTCACTGCTCCACACGTCCTGGCCGTCCAGTGCCCAGCAGGCCGCGTCGAAGTTCATCGCCCGGGCCCGCGGCAAGCAGGACGACGCGGAGGTCCACGCGGTCGCGAACCACATCTCGACTCGGGTGCTGCAGGTCACATGCCCGTTGGCCGTGGTAGCCCCGGTGCTGTGGATGACGCTTTACGGCGGGACCTGGTGGGAAGGGCTGTGCGTCAGCGCGATGCTGATCACGCTGTGCACGTCCACCTATGCCCGCGGGGTGCACTTCGGGGCCGGGCAGGTGGCGCGCGGCACCAGGGTGGACATCGTCTCCAGCGTCATCGGGATAGCGGGGACGGGTCTTCTGCTGGCGCTCGGGGTGCACAACCTCCTGCTGACCGTGCCTCTCAGCCTCGCGCTGGGGGCCTACTCGCTGCTGTGCTGGCCATGGACCGCTCATGGGCGTCCAGGGCGGGGGCTGCGCAGCGAGATCGACAAGTTCGTGACCTTCTCCGCCATCGGTTCCATCGCCAGCTCGGGCATGCTGTACCTGTCCCAGATGATCACCGGGTGGTTCGGGGACGCCGCCTCGGGCGTCTACGCCGCCGCGGCCCAGCTCGTCACCCCGATGGCCATGATCACCGGCGCCCTCACCGCGGTGCTCTACCCGGCTCTCGCCGCGGCGCACGGCGCGGGGGACAGTGAGAAGCTGCGTTCCCACACCGACCTGACCACCCGCGGTTTCGTGGCGTTGCTAATCCCGGTCTTCGGGGCCCTGGCCATTGCTTCCCGGCCCCTGATCCACCTGATCTACGAACTGGGACGTGGGAAGGAGGGCTACATGGAGGCCGCCGTCCTGATGCCGGTGTTCTGCGTCGCCCTGCTGCTGAACAACGTTGCCACCCCGTCGGTCAGCGCAGTCACCAGCGGCGCGCACAGGAACGTGCGCTACTCGATGCTGCTGTCCCAGGCCGGGTTGCTGACCGCGATCGTCGTGTGGGTGACGACGGTGCCTTTCCTCGGGCTCTTCGGGATCGCTCTGGGTTACGGCGCGGGCGCCACCCTGACCGCCCTGTCCCTGATGGGGGTCGCGTGGCGGCAGACCGGTCAGCGGTGGAACGGGCTCGCGTTCTTCCTGCTCGGAAGCGCCGCCCTGATCGGACTGGCGTCCTGGGCCGTCCAGAGCCTGTCACCCTCCTACTGGATCGACCTGGTGGCCGCCGTGATCTTCGGGATCGTCTGGCTGGGCCTGTCGGTGCGGCCGATACGACGGGTCATCTCCGCCCTCAGGTCCTGAAGGGTGTTCCCAGGAGTCAGGGCAGGACCAGGCCAGCGACCTTCACGCCGGTTGCCTCGACCAGGTTGAGGACCTGGGCGACGTCCCGGCGGGAGCTGGTGCCCCGCCGCACCACCAGCAGGGTGGTGTCGGCGAGTTTCGCGCCCAGGACGCCGGCGCTCGATGCGGTCAGGGGACCGGTGTTCACGAGTACCCAGTCGTGCGTGGCGCCGAGTTCCCTCAATGCCTGGGCGTATCCGGTGCGGGTGAGGAACTCGCCGGGGTTCGGGACCGGCCCGCCGGCCCCGACGACGTCGATCCCGTCGGCAGGGGAAACGACATCGGCCAGGGTGGCGCGCTGGCCTACCACGTCGGCCAGCCCTTGGGTGTTCCCGAGGGGACGGGAGGCCAGGTCCAGGTCGACCAGGGCCACGCTGGCTCCGCTTCTCGCGGTTGCGGAGGCCAGTTCCCGGGCCAGGTCGGTGGCCTCGGAGTCGATCCCGCTGACGGCGATGACGTTCTCGCCCGGACCCGCGGACAGATAGGGCAGGCCCTGGCTGAGTAGCTGAGCCATGTCGTTCAGTCCGGAAGCGGTGAGCACCGCGTCGTCGGTGAATTCCCGCAGGTCCTCGGGGCTGCGGATCTTGTCATCGAGGAAGGTCCGCAGGAACAGGTAGAGGAAAGCGACCAGCAGGCCGACGGCAACGCCGACCATTGCCCGGGTGAGTGTCCCCATGGTGGAGGCGGCACTCGGCTCGGTGGTCACCTCGATGGAACCGACAGTCAGCTTCACGCCCGCGTAGGAGGGCAGCGCGTTGTCATCGACGGCCGCCCGGAACTCGTTGCCGATGGCGTTCATGACGGTGGTGACGCGCTCCTCCGGGCCGCTCAGCGACGCGGTGAACACCAGCGACTGGTTGGGGGTGCGGACGTCGAGGGCCTTCTTCAGCTGCTCGGCGGTCATGGCCGGATCCACGGTCTTGCCCGCGGGGGTAAGCACCCGCGGTGAGGTCAGCAGTGCGGGAGCTGATGCGGCGAGCTGGTCGATGGCGGGTTTCTCGCCCGTCGGGGAGGTGCCCTGCTCCGTGACGTGCATCGTGATGGTGAGCGATGTGGTGTGCTCGGGCTTGTTGGTGAACTGAACCACCATCGCACCGAGGACGGCGGCCAGGATTCCTGCCAGCAACGCACCCAACCAGTAGCGGGACACTAGCCTGAGATACGATCGCACTGACATCAAGAAGGGCCCTTCCACGTGTGATGATTCCAACAGCTTAGCGGCAACTCTGCGTAGACTGAGCCTGCCCAGTTACTAGGAGGAAGAGTATGCCGGTGCAGCCCAGCGTAGTGTGGATCACGTCCGGGTTCCCGTATGGCGGTGGGGAACAGTTCATCGAAACGGAGGTGCCCCACTGGGCGGAGTTCAAGGGCAGGGTCATTTTTCTGCCCGAGAACCACATGGGCCGCGGCAAGCGGCCCACGCCACCCGAGGTGGAGGTTGACACTGGGTTGATGTCCGACTGGCATCGTCGTTCCGCTCAGCTGAAGAACTCCTTCAAGGCCTTGTTCTCCCCGGTCCTCTGGCGTGAACTGAGGTATCTGTTCGGCACGAAACGGGTCAGTTTCTACAAGCTCAAACATGCCTTCCTGTCCGTGGTGCGGGTGCAGATGGAACTCCAGCACCTGCGGCGGATCGCGGCCGGGCTTCGTCGCCCGATCGACGTGGTCTACACCTACTGGTTCTCCGTGGGCACCTGCGCCGCGGTTCTCGCGCAACGGGAGGGGATCGTCAGGAAAGTCGTGTCGCGGGCGCACAACAGCGAGTACTACGAGGACGCCAGGCCGGAGGGGTACACGGCCCTGATGCGCCAGTTCGCACCCGAGATCCACACCCTCGCTGTCATCTCGCAGGACGCCGCCGAGTACGCGTCGCGCTACGGTCTCGGCCCTGGGCAGGTGAGGGTGTGCCGGCTCGGGGTCCTGGACGGCCCGATGTGTGTCCCCGCGGATCCCGGAACCCTGGAGTTGATGTCGGTCAGCACCCTGAGCAGGTTCAAGCAGCTCCACATCATGATCGACGCCGTCCGTCTCGTCGCCGAGGCGCTGCCGGAGGTCAAGGTCGTCTGGCGGCACGCGGGCGACGGGCCGCTGCGTGAGGAACTCCACGCCTTGGTAGCCGCGAAACTGAACGGTGTTCCCAACCTGACCCACGAGATGCTGGGGCACATCAACAACCCCGACCTGCTGAAGCTGTACGCGGACAGTTCCGTAGACCTGTTCCTGAACACCAGTTCCAAGGAGGGCGTGCCGGTCTCGATCATGGAGGCGATGGTGCGCGGGGTTCCCGCGATCGCCCCCGACGTCGGTGCTATCCGTGAGGTCGTGCTGCCGGAGTTGCTGCTCCCGGCCGATCTCACCCCGAGGGACATGGCCGACCGGGTGCTGGCATACCACGAACGCGCCAAGGATCCCGCGTTTCGCCAGCAGGTGCGGGAACACGCGCTGGCCTCCTACAACGCGGACGCGAACTATCCGGCCTTCGTCCGCTACATCGGCGAGCTGGCGGAGCAGGACGGGTGAGAATGACGAGAGCAACGACCGCCGGGCAGCGCAGGAGCCTCCAAGGATTCACCTCGGTGCTTCTGTTCCTGATGCCGGTGGTGGCTTCCCTGGGTTCGGTTGTCTCGATCGGCGGTTTCGCCGCGGCCCGGCCTCTGGCCGCCGTCCTGGTGGTGGTGACCTTCCTGGTCACCCCGCGCTGGAACCGCGTGTCGATCTGGATCGTGGTTCTGATCGTCTGCTGGCTGGTCTGGGGGTTGGTGATGCCCCACGGCACGGACGCCTTCAAACGCCTGCTCTCGATAGCGCTGAGCTTGGCGAGTGTCCTGGCCTTCGTCCTGTACCCGTGGACCCGGGAGAGGCTGCGGCTGCTCGGGCGGGCTTGGTTGTTCGCGTGGATCGTGGCGGTGATACCGGCGATCTACGAGATCGTCAGCGGCAAACACCTGCCCAACTACCTGTCGAGTTCGCCCGGCTGGGTGCGGGAGTCCTCCGACGACATCGCCTCCTATTTCGTCAACCCCAATCCCTTCGCCTATTTCCTGTGCGCCGCCATGGCCGTGTTCATCATGGCCTCGCGGCTGGAGAAACGCTGGGTGCGCAACGTGATGCTCGTCTGCTGTGCCCTCAGCCCGGTCATCATCTACCCGACCAACAGCCGGCTGGTGCTGGCGGTCTCGTTGGTGATGCTGGTGTGGATGGTGGCCACCCGGGAAGTCGTGCGTCCCCGGCTCAAGTTGCTGACGGCGGTGTCGGTGACGCTGGTCATGGTAGCGGTCGTGGTGCTCATCAGTTCCCCCGCCATCATGAACCGCATCTTCAACTCGTTCGAGGGGTCGGGATCCGACCGGTTGAAGCTCTACATGAACGCCATCTGGATGTTCCTGTCGACCTTCGGGCTCGGCATCGGGCCGGGCATGTTCGAGAACACGATGCGGCGCAACCGGGTGCCCTACATCACACACGAGGCCGTCAATCCGCACAGCGGCGTCTTCGAGATCCTCAGCCAGTACGGTTTCCTCATCGCAGCACTGGTCGGGGCGGCTCTCATCGCCGTGGCGTGGCGTGGCATGCGCGGCATCGGCAGGATCGACGAAGCACCCGAGTACCGGATGATCCGGCAGGGAGTCGTGATCACCGCCATCATGATTCCGGTCCTTTCTTTCGGCGACAGCACCTTCCTGGACTCCCCCATCGCATGGATCCAGGTGGCCACGTTGCTCGGTTTCTACTGCGCCTACCGGCAGATCGCCCGTCCCGTTCCGAAGTGGGCGAGGGACGGTGACCCGGAGGTGCCTGAAAGATTCCGGGTGGTTCGGCGGACCCTGGCCGCGGATCGTCGTGACGACGAGCCGGTGGCGGTGCCGGCCGGATGACGGGCGAGCCCACCCGGTTCTCCCGGTGGGGGAACCGGATCTCGTGGCTGCTCGTGCCCTTGGCTGCGGTGATGCAGTTCGTGTGGCTGAGACGACCCGTGAGCATCGCGGGTGTGACGATGACGCTGGAGTTGCCGCTGTTCGGATTTCTGGCGTTGATCGCCGCTCCTTGGGCGGTGGCGCGGATCCGGGTGATGAATCGGTGGGTTCAGGTGTTGGCGGGAGTCTTCACCGTCCTGATCGTTTATGCCATGGTGGGTATCGCGTGGCGTGCCGGTCCCGTAGTTGAAACCTCCCACTTGACTGTGGTTCCCGGCTCCTATTTGTTGGTGCCGCTGCTGACGGCGCTGCTCGCGATGGCGGCCGGTCTCGGACTCGCGATGGCCGCGGACCGGCGGCACCTTCCCGTCGTGCTGACTTGGGCGGCGGGGGCGTTGGTGGTCGCAGGATTCGTGGCCTGGCCGCGTCAGGTACCGGTGCATCGTTCCCTGCGCCTCGCGACGGCGCTGGGAGGATCGGCCTCGATCCACCTGGTGTTTTTGCTGGCGGCGGCCGTCGGGCTGGGCTGGTACCTGCGGTCCCGCGGGACGGTGCGGTCAGTGGTGGGAGCGGCCGGACCTGCCTGGCCGGGACTGGTGCTGGTTGTCCTCGGGGTCACGGGTGTGCTGGCGACGGGGTCGCGCGGCGGCCTGCTGGCCCTGGTTGCCTGGGTGGTGCTGCTTGCCGTGCAGCTGTTGTTCGGCCGGAACGGGCGGCAGCGGAGGCTGTGGCCTTGGCTCGTGACGGCCGGGGCCGGCATCGGTGTTGCCGTTGTGGTGGCTGTCCTGTTCCCCTCCCTCGGGCGGCTGTTCTCCCTCGGTGATCCGCTGCGGGAACAGAACTTGTTCTCCGCGCTGACCTGGTGGACGCGGGACTGGCAGACGATCGTCGCCGGTGCCGGGTCCGGGCAGGTGTGGCCCTGGTTCGCCATCGACAGCGGCCTGGTGCCCGCACCCGGCGAACGGATGGTGCCCACTCCTGCCGGCCAGGTGCTGCTCAGCCCGCACTCGACGCTGCTCGCGGTCGTCGTCGAACTGGGCCTGGTGGGCGCGCTACTGGCGGGGGTGATGGTCTTCGCCCTCTGCAAGCTCACCCTGCGGGGGCGCGAGGACGCCTTCGCCGCGCCGCTGGCGCTGGCGCTGCTGGCAACCCTGGTGGCCTTCCTCTTCGACACCTACCTGTTCAAGGAGTTCGGCAACGCCTTCTGGTGGTGGCTGGCCGCGGGAGCCGTCGCCGTTTGTTGCTCGCCCGTGGAACGGCAGGCGCTCAGCAACAGCACCACCAGCCCCAGATGAGCGCCCATCAGCGGCTGGCTCAACCAGGTCGAGTGGGCCGTCGACAGCGGCAGCACGGTCACGGTCAGGGCGATCGCGGCCGATCCCAGGGCGCGCGTGAGCGTGTCGCCGCCGCGCATCCAGCGGCAGGCACACACCACCATCGCCACCAGGGCCGCGGCGAACACCGCGAAGGTGACCACCCCGTACTCGCACAGCACCTCGGTCAGGCCGGAGTGGGCGTTGTTGAGCCCGTAGAACTGGTGGGGGTTCTCCGGCAGCAGGGCCCAGTGTTCGAACCCGCCCGGCCCGGTCCCCAGGTAGCCGGTGTGCGGCAGGATCCACAGCGCCGAGTTGAGAAGCAGCAGACGCACCCAGATGGAGGAGCCGGGGGCGGTGGCTTGATCCAGGTGCAGGTATTCGAGTGCTTGGCTTCCTGGCGGCATCCCGAGTGCCATGGAACCGGCCAGCAGCGCCAGGAGGATGACGGTGACCAGGCGGGTGCGCCGGTTGCACAGCAACCACACCACCACGCCGATCAGGAAGGCGATCTGGGCGAGCCGTCCGCTGGTGCGCAGCAGCAGCACGATCTGCCAGGCTGCGAAGGGAATCAGGAGCCAGCGTGTCCAGCCGGGCGCCAGACGCCACGCCAGGGGAACCAGCAGCAGGCCGACGGTGATGTGATAGGCGTACAGGTTGGGGTTGTCGTAGGTGGCGGCGATCAGGTTGTAGGTCCAGTCCAGGGGCTTCCAGTAGACGGCCGGGGTGTTGCCGGGAAGGTACTGATCGGTGAGGATCTCCCAGGTGCCCACCACACCCGTCACCGCAAGTGAGGCCAGCCAGCCCCACACCGCGGCGCGAACCATGCCACGATCAGAACCGAGAATGCTGAACGCCAGGCAGACCAGCACCGCGAACCCGAGGACCGCCCCGTGACTGAGCTGCACACCTTGTGGGAAACGCAGTGCCCCGAGCGCCCCGAAGGCGAGGAACACCGCGGAGACCACCACGACCCCCACCAGCACCGGATCCTTGGAGGGACGGCGCAGGAACTGCCAAGCGGTTCCCGCCGCCAAACCAAGGATGACCAGGCGGGAGGGCATCAACAGCCCGCTGGGAAGGTAGATCGATACCGCCACCAGGGAGGGCAGCACGAAGATCCCGATGCGGATCAGCCACTGTTCGAGCCGCTTGTTCAGCACATGGATTCCTTCCTCGCTCAATGCCGGCCCGTGGCCCGGGACGATGCGACGGATCGTCCCGGGCGCTGCTGGGCGGTTACTGGTTCATGGAGTCCCATGACGTCCTTGATGTCCCGTGGACCGGCGCGGGCGAGTCTACTTCCACTCCTCCAGGAATTTCATGCCGTTGTCCCCCAGCTGCTGGGGCGAGAGCGCCTTGGTCGTGCCCAGCACCAGAAGGCGGTCATACTTCTTGTCGGTGATGCACGTCATCACCGTCGTCTTCTTGTTGTTCTTGAGGGAGATCTCCTGGGGGCCGCAGGTGAAATCGCCGACCTCGGCCGGATCCTTCAGTTTGCTGCGCACACTCTCGAACTTGTTGGGGGAGTCCGTGAAAACCATGATCTGAGTGCTGTCCGAGGAGTCGTAGAAACTGACTTCCTGGCTGGTTTTGCTGTAATTGAAGTCGCCGAACTTCTTGGGAAATTCCGGGGCGGTGGCGGGCCCAGTTGTCTTCGGGGCGGAACTCGTGGCAGTGGGGGTTGAGCTCGTGGCCGTGGGGGTTGAGCTCGTGGCCGTGGGGGGTGATGTGGGGGACGCGGTGGAATTGGAATTTTTGGTGATCAACCACCAGGCGCCCAGGCCCAGGGCGACCACGAGAACACAGATGAGCACCACCAGCACCATCCGGCTCTCCCCTCCGCCGGGTGGCTGCGGGGGCTGCGTGTACCCGGGCGTCCCGTAGGGCTGGGAGTAGCCCTGCTGCTGAGGGGGTAGATAACCCTGCGGTTGCTGGGAGTAGCCCTGCTGCTGGGGGGGTAGATAACCCTGCGGCTGTTGGGAATAGCCCTGCTGGGGCTGACCTTGTTGGGGGTAACCCTGCTGGGGGTAGTTCTGTTGGGGTTGGCCTCCCCAGGGCGGCTGCGCGCCGGGCTGGTTCATGTTGGGGTAGGGATAGTTGGTCATGTACAGCTCCTCGCGAACCATGGTAGGAGAACCGGCGGGTCAGATGGGCGGGCGGGCTCGATAAATGCCGGTCCTACGCCGCTGCAACCGCACGCAGCATCCCCGGCCTCTGGGGTGGGTCACGGAAACCACGTCCAGCCCCGGCGCGACGGATCTGGCGATCTGACGCCCCGTCTTCCTGACTGGCGCCCAACCCTCGGGTTTTGTTGACGCAGTCTCCTACTTCCAGGCCTCGAGGAATTTCTGTCCTTCTGCCCCCAATTCTTGGGCGGAGGCGCTCTCGTTGGAACCGAGCTCAAGAACTCCACCGTACTTTTTGGTTATGCACATCATGAAGTACTTCTTCTTTTTCGTTTCCTTGTCCTCGTAGAAGCTCCGGCCGCAGGTGAGCTGTCCGACCTCGGTCAGGTCCTCCATTTTTTTGCGTTCCACGTCGAAAAGGATTTCGAGCGCCAAGAATTGAGCCACAATCCGGTCGCCCGAAGAATTTTCATAAACGTTGCTTCTGTCAATGTTTTTAACGAAATTGTAGTCGCCGAACTGTTTGGGCAACTCCGGTGCAGTGGTGGGCGACGGGGTTGGTGTCGAGCTGGATCTTCTGGGCGTAGGGCTGGGGGAGGTGGTCGTCTTGCTGGGCTGCGTGTCTGTTGGGCTGGGGGAGGTGGTGGTTGGTGTGGGTGTGCTGGGGTCGGCTGGTTTGGTGTTGTTGGCGATGACCCACCAGGCCCCGAGACCCAAGGCGATCACCAGGATGCCGATGATCGTGATGAGCAGGATGCGGTTTGTTCCTCCGCGGCCTCCGCCGGGTGGTTGTGGTGGCTGTCCGTAGCCGGGGGCGTAGGGCTGTTGGTAGCCGGGTTGGGTGTAGGGCTGCTGATGGCCCGGTTGTCCATATCCCTGAGGTTGTTGGGGGGATGGCTGTGGTGGTTGCCCGGGTCCTTGGGGTTGTTGGGGGGATGGCTGTGGTGGTTGCCCGGGTCCTTGGGGTTGCTGGGGGGATGGCTGTGGTGGTTGCCCGGGTCCTTGGGGTTGCTGGGGGGACGGTTGTGGTGGTTGTCCATATCCCTGAGGTTGCTGGGGGTACGGCTGGGACGGCTGCTGTGGATATCCCTGCTGGGGCTGTGGCCCCTGGTTCGGTTTGGCCTCCCAGGGCGACTGCCCGCCGGGCTGATTCATATTGTTCGCTGAAGGGTGATCGTTCATGTGTGGCCTCCTAGCGGACATAGTATGAGAGCCAGGAGTTCACGCGGAGGAGCGATCCATCGACTCGGCCCTCAACGCGAGGCTGGGCTTTGCCGGGCGGGCGGACGTAGTTTTGGGTGATGCCGACCACCTCACGCCGCTGGAACCACAACATCCACTACCACGGCGCGATCCTCAGGGAGATATCCAAAGGAGCCCGGACCGCCCTCGACGTCGGCTGCGGCAATGGGCTGCTGACCCGGGAGTTGCAACGGGTCGTACCCGAGGTTGTGGGAATCGACGCCGATGAGCGGGTTCTGGACCAGGCGCGTCGGGACTGCGTAGACGTCGATTGGGTGTCCGGAGATTTCCTGACCCATGATTTCGGCCGTCGCTTCGACGTGGTGGCTTCGGTGGCCGTGCTGCACCACATCCCCGACCTCCGGGCGGGCCTGAGGCGGTTGGCCGCGCTGACCGCCCCGGGCGGGGTCCTGGCGATCGTCGGTTTGGCACGGGCGACGAGACTCAGGGACCGACTGATCCACGTCCCGGGTCTGTTCCAGCACTGGTGGTTCTCGGCGCGGTACGGCTTCTGGGAGCACGCGGCCCCGACGGTGTGGCCACCGCCCCACGACTACACCACAATCCGGCGGATGGCCGCCGAACTCCTGCCCGGGATGGTGTGGCGGCGCCTCCCGTTGTGGCGCTACTCCCTGATCTGGCACCGCCCCGTCACGACGTGAGATCAATGCCGCAACCGGTGAACTCTGCCTCTCCCCGTTCCGTCAGACGGACCGCCCGGGTGGTTCCGACCCGGGTGATCCAGCCGCGCTCCAGGAACAGCCCACACAGCCGCGTCCCGAGAGGCCCGGCCAGGTGTAGGCGGCGTTCGGTCGCATCCATGCAGGAGTTCGCCGCCAGGGAACCCAGCCCGGTTTCCCACGAGTCGAGGAGATCGCGGCCGGCCTCCGTGGGCCGCCAGGCGGCATCGATCAGGTCCTGTCCGCGCAGCTGGTCGGCGAACCCGACCCCGAGTCGCCCCGCGAGGTGCCGGTAGCAGGTGCGGCCCTCCCGGAACCGGGCCTCGTCGGAGGACGCCCGCAGGCTCCGGGGCGTGGGCAGGAGGGTGTCGGACACGACCCCGAGGCCCTCGATGACCCGCGCCACGTGTTCACCGGCGAGGGTGACGTAGCGGTGACGGCCCTGGCGTTTCTCGGTGGCAATGCCCCGGGCGACGAGAACATCGACGTGCTCGCTGGCGGTGGAGCGGGCCAGGCCCGCGTACCGGGCGAGCTCGCCGACGGTCCAGGCCCGGTCCGTCATCAGCGCGGTGCACATCGCGGCGCGCGACGGATCCCCCAACGCGGCGGCGACCAGGGAGATCTCCGGCATTCTCTCGGGAAACGAACGATCGGGCACCCTTCCATTCTCGCCGCCCCGGGTTCGGCGCGCACCGAATCATCCGGGCGTGACCATGGTCGCCGAACTCTGATGACCGGGACTGAACGAGGAGGCCTGGATGGTGCGCGGCAACAGGCGGGCGGCGACGGCCGCGGTGCTGCTCGGTTTCTTCGTCGTCATGCTCGACGTCACCGTCGTCAACGTGGCCCTCGGCGGCATCGGCGCCGACCTGCGGATCGGGATCGGGACGCTGCAATGGGTCGTCGACGCCTACACGCTCGTGCTCGCGGCCCTGCTGCTAGCCGCCGGGGCTGCCTGCGACCGCATCGGCGCCCGGAGGGTCTACCTGATCGGCCTGCTGGGGTTCGGGGTCCTGTCCTTCGCCTGCGCGATGGCGCCGACCGGCGGGGCGCTGGTGGCGGCCCGGGCCGTGCAGGGAGTGGGAGCGGCGGCCGTCGTGCCCGGGTCGCTGACGCTACTGGGTGCCATCCACTCCGACCCTGCTGCGCGGGCACGGGCGATCGGCCTGTGGGGCGGAGCTGGGGGAGTGGCCGCCGCCGTCGGGCCGATCCTCGGCGGGACGCTGGTGACCGCGGTCGGGTGGCGGTCGGTGTTCTGGATCAATCTTCCGGTGATTGCCGTGGCCGTTCTGCTCACCGTCGGGGCGGTCGACGGGACGCGCGGGGCCGCGCCCCGGGGCCTGGACCTGTTCGGCCCGGGGCTCTCGGCGCTCGGGCTCGCCGTGGGAACCTGGGCGGTGATCTCGGCGGGCGAACACGGCTGGGGGATCCCGCAGCTCGCGGCTGCGGCCGTCGGCGCCGGGCTGTTGATCGGTTTCGTCGCCGTGGAACGTCGCGTTCCCGAACCGATGCTGCCCCCCGGCCTGTTCGCCGGGCGGGGTTTCACGGTGGCCGTGACGGTCGGGTTCTGCCTGAATGTGAGTTTCTTCGGCCAACTCTTCGTGCTGTCCCTGTTCTTCCAGCGAACCCTGGGTTTCGACGCCTGGGACGCGGGTCTTGCGCTCGCCCCACAGGCCTGCAGCGCGGTTGTCGCCGCCCCGCTCGGGGGCAGGGCGGCCGCCCGGTTCGGGGCTTTTCCGGCGATGTTGACGGGGCTGGTCCTCGGGGCTGCGGGGTTCGCCGGAACCGCGTTCATCGGCCCCGGCACGGCGCCCCTGGTCGTCTCCGGCGTCACCTTCGCCGCGGGGTTCGGAATGGCCTTCGCGATGCCCGCCGCGACCGCCGCAGCGGTCTCGGCCGTCCCGGACGAGCTCGCGGGAACGGCCGGAGGGGTTGTGAACGCGGCGCGGCAGACCGGCAGCGTCGCCGGCGTCGCCATCCTGGGCGGCGTGGTCGCGGCCGATGCCTCCCCGTCCGGTTTCCGCGTCGCGCTGCTGCTGGCAGCCGGAATCTTCATCGCGGCCGCGACCCTGGTGGCCGCGGCCGCGCGTGACCCGGCCTAACCCCGCCGGGTGGGGTTCCTCAGGTGATGCTGGCCGCGTAGATCTCCGCTATGGAGGCTGCGAGCGTGGAGTCGAACTCCTCCTTGGTCTGGTCGTCGCGCAGGCCCGCGAGCAGGGCGCGGGAGAAGCTGGCGATGAGACCGGGGTTGCGTGCCAGGTGCTCGTCGGCCTCCTCGCGGCTGTAGCCGCCGGACAGCGCCACCACCCGCGCCACCCGCGGGTGGGCGATGAGACCGGAGTACAGACCGTCGACGGTGGGGATGGTCAGTTTCAGCATGACCTCGCGGCCCTCGGGCAGGGCGTCGATGTGCCCGGTGAGGTCCTTGAGGAGCAGCTGCTCGGCCTCGGCCTTGTCCGGGGCGTGGATATCCACCTCGGGCTCGATGATCGGCACCAGGCCCGCGTCGAGGATCCGCTGCGCGATCTCGAACTGCTGGTCGACGATGGTCCGCACCCCCTCGGGGTCGGCGCGGAGGATCACCGAACGCATCTTGGTGCCGAAAATGTTGGCCTGCACGGCCCGCGCGAGCAGCTCGTCGAGGCCGGGCATCGGTTTCATGACGCGGACACCGTTCTCCTCGTCGGCCAAGCCCTTGTCCACCTTGAGGAAGGGGACGATGCCCTTGACCTCCCACAGGTAGTCGGCGCTCGGGCGGCCCTCGATCTGCGAGTCCATGGTGCGTTCGAAGAGGATCGAGGCCAGGATGTGCCGGGAGTCGAAGGCCGGGCTGGTGATCACCCGGGTGCGCATGGCGTGGACCAGGTCGAACATCTCCTCCTCGGTGGAGTAGCGTTCCGGCCCGATGCCGTAGCCCTCCAGTGCGCGTGGGGTGGAGCCGCCGGACTGGTCGAGGGCGGCGACGAATCCCTGGCCGTTGCGCATCCGGTCCATTTGCTGAGTGTTCATGGCGTCTCCTCGGTGTAGTTGTGTGTGTCGGCTGCGATGACCGAACGGCCCGCGGCGACGCGGGTCCGGTTAATGAATTCGATGTTAATAGTTTTCACGAGGGGTACAAGAAGCGGGGATTTCCGCGGCCGGAGTCCGGGATCCGTGTGCGGCCCATCAGGGTTCGGATGTGAGCCCGTCCAGCGAAACGGGTGTTTCGTTGTTGTCCTCCCGCAGCGTCTTGGTCTCCTTGGCCTCGAGTTGCCGGGCGCGGCGGCGGGCGGTCAGTTTCTTGATGTGCGCGTGATGGTTCTCCAGGACGAGGTCCTGCCGGTCCGCCTGGTCCACCAGGGCCTTGAGGATATCGTCGAACCGCAGGAGCATCAGGTCCTCCGCGACCTCCACCTGGCGCCGCCTAAGCAGGCGTTGTGCCACCTCGGACAACGCCCGCTGGAGGACGGGGATGATCTCCAGCAGCAGGAATACCGTTCCCACCGCCCCGGCCATCAGCCCGCGGGTCTTCGCGACGTTCCACCTCCAGGGGGGACGTTTCCTGAACGGCAGTTTCTTCGCCACCTGTTTCGCGGCGTCCTCGTCGGTGAGCAGCTCGTCCAGGCCCTCGATGGGTTCGCTGCTGAGGAGGGCCACCAGCAGCCGGAACGGGAGCTGCGGGCGGGGTGAGAACGGCCAGTCGACCGCCTCGGGGGCGACGGGCAGGTCCGCCAGGAGGGCGTCCACCTGTGATTCGATCTGCTGGCCCTTCGGCAGGGCGCGCAGCTTCTTGAAGATGGTTTTCTCGATGTCCCGCGAGGTGTTGGCCGTCATGAAGGCGGAGTCCGGGATCGAGACCACGAACGCCTGCAGGTTCACCTCCTGGGTGTCGGCGCTCAGCTTCCGGAACTGTTCGAACAGCGGCGACAGGGGATTCTTCTGGTCGGTCAGCAGCAGCTGGAGGAAGTAGGCCGCGACGTTCTCGGCCAGCTCGCCGCCGGCATTGGATCGTTTCCTGAGCAGGCGGGCGGTTCGCCAGTACATCCAGACCAGTCCGAGGCCGTAGTACATCGCGCCGTCGTGCAGGCAGGTCCTGAACAGGTCAACGATGTCCTCGGCCAGGCGCGCAAGTTCCTTGTCGCTCAGGGATCCGGCCTGTGCGGTCCGGTGCTTGAAGAGTTTGATCCGGTTCCGGAAGGACCGTTCCTCCCGCTGCCAGCGGGCCGGGTCGTGCCGCAGGACCTTGAACAGCAGCCGGGGGGCGTGGAAGAACACGCCGGGTTTGAGACGGAAGGGTGAGGGTTTGTCCGCGGCCGCCTTCTTCGCGACCATCGGGTCCGCGTTGGGGTCGGTCCTGGCGTTCAGGTTGGACATCAGGTCGGCCGGTTTCAGGTCGAGGTCGATGCCCGCCGAGCCCACCAGGCCGGTGATGACCTCGGTGACGGTGGTGACGGCGAACTCGTCCAACGGGTACATCACCCAGTCGTCGTCCTGGCCTGGGAGGAGGCTCCTCGGGTCCAGTGACCCGTTGGGGTTCGTCATGGCGTTGATGATCGTTCCTCCCAGCTACCCGTTACCGCTTCCCATTGTGTCAAACCTGCGGGGTGCGCTTGTGTTTTTTGGCTGTTTGCCTGCGCTGTAGCTCTGGCGTCCGGCGGGAGGGCTGGCGTTCACATCGGTAGGGCAGTTTTCGGTGGCCTTCGTCTAGGACATCCCCGTTTGTGGGTTCCCCTGCCCGGAAGGCGAGAAGAGCTTGGCCAGCGAGACGGGGGTCGCGTTGCCGTCCTCCTCACCGATTTCCGCGGCGTTCGCCTGCTTGGCCCGGCGTTCAGCCATTTTCTCGCGGTGCTCCGCGCGGCGTCGGGCGACGAGTTCGTGCTGCGGTTCCCGGCCCAGCAGGCTCTTCGAGATCTCGTCGAACTTGAGGAGGACGAGGTCCTCAGGCGCAGCCACCCTGCGATGTTCCAGCATGCGCCGCGCCACCTCGTCGAATGCCTGGTGGAAGACCGGGACGATCTCCAGCAGCAGGAAGACCGTCCCGGCCGCGCCGGTGAGTGTCCGCTGGGTTTTCGTTACGAGCCGGTTCCAGCGCGGGCGTTTCCTGAGCGGTAGTTTCTTCGCCACCCGTTTCGCGACATTCGTTCCGCGGGACGAGCCGTCCAGTCCGTCGACGGGTTCGCTGCTCAGGGCGATGACCAGCAGCCGTGGCGGGAGTTTCATCCGGGGGGAGAACGACCAGTCGAGCTGTTCGAGGGGAACGGGAAGATCGGAGAGGAAAGCGTTCATCCGCGATTCGAACCTGCGGCCCTTGGGCAGGGTGCGCAGTTTCTCGAGGATCAGGTTCTCGAGGTCCGCCGGGTTCTGGGTCTTCAGGAAGTCGGTTTCCGGGATTTCCTCCAAGCGTTCCGGCAGGTGAAGGTGCTGGGCGTCCTCGTTCAGTTCCTGGTATTGCCTGAACAGGGACGACAGGCGGCTCCTGCGCTCGGCCAGCAACTGCAGGTAATAGGTCAGGATGTTGTCCGCCAGGTCGTCGGAGGCATCGGGACGTTTCCTGAGCAGGCGGTTGGTTCTCCAGTTCGTCCAGGCCAGTCCGAGGCCGTAGTACATCGCGCCGTCGTGCAGGCATTCCTGGAACAGGTCGGTGATGTCGTCGACCAGGGCCAGCAGGTCCTCGTCGTTCAGGGATCCGGCCTGCGCGGCCCGTTGCTGGAGGCGACCGAGCCGGTTGCGGAAGGATCGTTCCTCCCATCGCCAGCGATTCGGGTTGTGCCGCAGGATCTTCAACAGCAGCCGGGGGGCGCGGTGGATCACGCCGGGTTTGAGGCGCAAGGAAGAGAACTCCTTTGCCGCCGTCTCATCCGCAACAGCCGGGTCCGCGTCGGTCTCGACACCCCAGTTCGTGATCAGGTCGGCCGGGTCCAGGTCGAGGCTGATGCCTGCCGAGGCCACCAGGTCGGTGATGACCTCGGTGACGGTGGTGATGGCGAACTCATCCAGTGGGTACATCACCCAGTCGTCGTTCTGGCCTGGGAGGAGGCTCCTCGGGTTCAGCGACCTCTCGGGGTTCGTCGTGGCGTTGATGCTCGCTCCTCCTCCCTGCCCGTTACCGCCTCCCAATGTGTCAAACCGGCTATTCGCAGTTGGGCGTGGTGCCTTGGTTTGTCAAGCGGTGTTGCCGCGCCCGGTGGGCGCTTCTGAGTAGGATACGGGTTTGGTGGTGGGCGTTGTTGCGGTAGCCGCGGCTGGGCGTTGGTGATGAACACCTCCACGGCGGGTCGCCATGCGGTCAGCGTGTCCCACAGCCGGCTGGTTTCCTCGGTGTCGGCTGTCTGGCACCCAGCCGTGGAGTCGGGCCTTGGCGATGCGAGTCCTGTCGAGGGTGGTGCTGGCCAGGACGAGCCGGAGGCCTTCCTTGACGCCCGAGGTGGTGCCGCACGCGGGTCAGACACAGGTTTGCCAACTGGACCAGATGAAACGGATCGACAGCGATGTGCGCGTGCGGCAGGGCCGTGGTGATCGTCTTCCGGAACGCAGCCGATGGGTCGATCGCCACGACCTGGATGCGGTCCCGCCAGGCCTGGCTGCGAGCGCCCAGCCACCCGGTGACCGCGGCGCTGCCCCGGCCGTCAACGATTCCGAGGACCTGCCCTGAAGCGGCATTGACCAAGGCCGTCATCCACGGTTCGACCCGCCGCCACCCGCCGGTGTCGGGGTCGCGGAACCAGCGGACCCGACGGTAACGGTGCTCGTCGATCCCCAAGCGGCGTACGTGGAGGTCGTCGACCCCGCCAAGCAGCACGTCGACGGCGGCGTTGACGCTCTTGTGGACCGTCCACCAGGCGATCCCAAATCCGGCCGCGACACCAGCAACGGGTCGGCCGTGTCTCCAACACGCCCCGACGCAACCGGCTGGTACAGCGGGCCCGCAACGGCAACTCGGGAGTGGTTTGAGTGAACGTCCGACGTGGGCACGCCCGCTCGCCACACACCAACCGAGGCTTCGCCAAGATCAACTCAACACCGTCGGTGTGCGGGATGTCCTTGACCCGCTGCCGGCACCACGCGTGCACCCGCTCCGACACCACCCCACAGTCAGAACAGCCATCCGAGACGCTGTCGGCCTGCGTGATCACACGACAACCCCAAGATGGCAGATCGACCGCATCGATCACGTGATGGTCAGGCAGGTTGAAGATCACGCTCGCAGCATCACGCAGCGAACACGTAGACTCGATCACAGCTCGTGATCCTTGTCCGGTTGGTTGCTTCGCAATACCCATCCCAGCGCAAGGCCACGAGCCCTTGCACCAACGACCCACCATGCTCAGCTACGAGTAGCCGAAATGGCGGTGGGTGGAAGTCGCATCGACAGAAATTTCAGTCACTCGTGCCACATCCGTGACGCGGAAGCATAGAAGGAGTGTTCCCGGATAGAGAATGGTGGGTGCTTTTGGTCAGACGGGTTGCATTCGATCAGTTCCTGGGCGACGTTCGGTTCTAGGCTGAATACGCCTCCGGATATGCTGGATGGGCCGATCACTTGTACGAACCTTTTTGTCGCCGCTGACGTGTCCGGCGCGGCAGGCGAGATGTGATTCCGTATATTCATGGGATCAACAGTACCTTTCCGCGGAGACCGCCATTTTCGAATTCTCTGTGTGCTGCCGCTGCCTCCGACAGTGAATATGTTCTTCCGACCGGGACGGACAGGGTTCCGTTGCTCAGTTGCTCCGCGATGACAGACAGCTTGGCTCCATTCTCTTGAACATAACTCTTGCCCGGGGTGATTCCACGTTGAGATTCGGGCTGGCGGTTGTCGGCGATTGACATGAATACTCCTTCATTCTGAACCGTGAAGATGGCATCGGCGATACCAGCTGTGTCGAGCACGGCGTCGAAGGAACATGCTGGGATGTCATTGACGCTCGTGTAGACGGCAACGGCGCCTAGCTCAGTCAGATCTTCTCGGTCGTGTGACCGAGCGAGACCGGCGACTTCGTGTCCATCCTGAAGCAACCACTGGACCAGAACTCGTCCCACTGCCCCCGCGGCACCAGTGACGAGGACACGGGCCTGGCTAGGCAAAGCGGCGCTGCCGAGAAGCTGGGCGGCTGTCAGGACGGTCAATGGGGCAGCTGCCGCCTGCTCCATTGCAAGACCAGCTGGTACAGGAGCGAAAAGCTCTTCAGGAGCGCTCACGAATTCTGCGTATGTTCCCTGCTCCCGAACGGATTGGGCAATCATGCCCATGACGGCATCACCAACACGGAATCTGGTGACCGCGGAACCGATGGCCTCCACCGTCCCACTCACATCCCAGCCCAAGACAGAAGGAAATACAAGGTCAAGTCCCAAGAAGCCCGAACGAGTTTTGATGTCGACGGGGTTCACAGCAGCTGCTGCTGTTTTTACGCGAATGTCATTCGGGCCAGTCCGCGGTTCAGGCAAATCGATGTACTTCAATTCTTCAGCTGATCCAGTTCGATAAATTGCTGCTGCTTTCATGAGGTCCTCCCTGGTTGTTTGTACGCATGTTGAGTTGAAGATCTAGTATTCTCTTCGGCGGCGGTGAGCATGAGTTCTCCGTCGATGTACAATCGACATGTTGCACCGACAGTATAAGTTGCTTCGGAACCCAACAGTCATGCCGCTGCATTTACGATGTTTCGCGGATGCCGACCCCGAGCGCTCCCAGATGGCGCTGCCGGATCGAAGACTTCGACATCAATAGGATACTGCATGAGCACCACGGCCGCGAGGGTCCCAATCGTTCCGCCTTCCACGACCAAGACTCTGTCTCCGGGTTAGGGGCTCGATGAGGACGTATTCAGGGTGCGGAACGGCATCGGCTTCTTCGTCAATCACTGTGAGAGTATGTGCTGGTATTGTGAGTAGTTCTGCTGCAGTGCCGGGATGACCGTAGAGGCCCACTTCCCGAAGCCGTTCAAACAGGTTCTTGTGGCCGGAACGACAGGGATCGCCGGGGAGGCAAGCAATCATGGTGTTCTCCGTGACGATTGCACCAGGTTTCAGGTGCTTTCCTTGGCTGATTTCAAGCGGTATTTCGATTGTTCCGATCCATTCGTGTCCGAACAGATGTGGGTAGGTCGTTCTCTTGTTCCTGAGGTAACTTGAGGTACCGTGATACAGCTCCAGATCAGTTCCGCAGAGCCTGACAGGTGCGACCCGAATGATCGCTTCATCACTGTGCTCAGAACGGGCATCGGGGATCTTACGGATCTCCACCGCACGGACTCCTGTAAGAAATCCTGCTCTCATGACTGTCCTCCTGAAGTTTGACCGCGGAAGGCGATGACGTTGGTCAGCCACAAGAGACATACAGCGACAAGCGCCAGCGCGGCACCGATCAGGGGAAGGCTGCCGACCCCGAGTCTCATCGAGAGGGTCGTTGATCCGATCCATGCTCCGGCTGCGTTGGCTAGTTGAAACCCAGCAATGTTGACCGTAGTCGCAAGATTTGGCGCGTTGCTGGCAGCTCCGATTAGTTTCGATGTCAACGGTGGAATAATCGAGAAACCTGCGGCTCCCACGATGAACATCCACACTGCGGTGAACCATGCATGATTGCCGAACAGAAAAAGGATAAAGAGCGAAGTGGCGAGCGTGCCCAGAGCAATGTAGAGGGTCGCATTCATGTTTCGATCCGCGAAGTGCCCACCAAGCATGTTCCCAACGATTGATCCCACGCCAAAAACGAACAGAATGAGAGTGATGGCGTTGGGCCCGAGGCCGGCATGCTGCCCTAGATATGGTGTAATGAATGTGAACAACACGAATAGGCCGGATTGACTGAGCATGGTCAAGCCGAGTGCTTTCAGAACCTCGCCCCGCCCAAAGACCTTCACCTCGGCGGTGATCCCTCCTCCGGCGTGCTCCGGAGCATAGCGAATGGTCAGAACTAAGGCAACCGTGACGATTGTCTGAAAGATAGCGACAACGAGAAAGGAGGAACGCCATCCGTACTGATTCCCGATGAGAGTCCCCAAGGGTACTCCCAAGACAGTGGCGAGATTGAGCCCAAGTGCAATTCGTGCTATAACTCTACTTTGATGGCTGGGACCTACGAGAGTCGTCGCGAGAACCAGACAGAGGGCGAAGAATGTAGCGTGGGGGAGCGCTGTCATTGCTCTTGCTATGACAAGGAGCGGGAAACTTGGTGCTAAGGCGGTAAGGAGATTGCCTGCGATGAACAGTGTCATCAGCGCCAGGACGAGAGGAATCCTCTTCACGCGTGATGTGGCGATCGTCAACAGCGGGCCACCGATGACGACTGTGAGGGCGTATACCGTGACTAGCAATCCAGCCGTGGCCTCGGTGACTGTCATATCGTGAGATATCTGCGGAAGAACACCGGCCACCAAATACTCGACAGTTCCGACTGCGAAAACTCCGAGCAACATCCACATGATGGCCAAGTTAATGTTGACTGGATCTTCAGAGGGAGTTCGCGCTGTGACTTCTGAACTCATTTTAATCTCCTTTTCTGCATACTGAAGAATTGCGCAACCCCAAGTGAATCCGGAGCCAATTCCAATATCTGATGCCCACCTGTCGAACAGAGGCATGCACCAAATGTCTACCGCGGCGAGGAGGTCGTATTCATCGGGTCCCATCTTGCGTTGCTAAAACGTCAATACCGACGATCGATCCTGCGCAGACGTTTCGGATCTCCAGAGCCGGCGTTTCTGGAAAACCTGAGTTATTTCTGATATAAGCACTGCCGTTCCAACCCTCAAGGCCTGTGTGTAGAGCAACAGCGTGCACGATGACCGCCGGAGCTGTACGGAGTGATGTCGGCGCCGAGCATGCGGCGAACTCTGTCAAGGCTTCTTGCCTGGTCCATGCAGACATGGTGGAATCTGTCTCGATTAAACTGTCGGCTGTCGCACTGTTCTGTTGTACTTTCTCAAGTTCTTCCGACGTGAGACGCCCGTTGCGAATGGCGTCACGGGAGGACTCGAAGGTCTGAGGAATGTAGGTTCCAAGTCCTCCAATGTATAGGCTATGCCATTTCATGATCTGCTGACTGCACATTCGGAATTTAGCAGACTTGCGAAGCTGTCTGATTCGGTCTGCGAAAGGGTTTTCAGCGGAGTGATAGCTGCTGCGATTTTTTTCGGTCGCATCGTCGACAAACGCGTGATTTCCGACGCTGACCGGAAGTGGTGTACGCTGTTTTTCTCTGCGATGCCGTTGCGTGTCCGCAACTGCTTCCGTAGGACTGAAAGCGTGACCGAAATCTACGCATCGTTCGAGCTCGGTCCTCCGTAAGCTGGGTTGTAGCTCCTTCAGCATGAGCTGGATCGACATGGAAATTACAGTATCCGCAGCAGATGTGAGGCCAGGGCCCGTCCCTGAGGGACTGTCGACATTGAAATCGATGGCTATGAGATGTCGCGAGCCACTAGAGGCCGTAGAAACGGTTCCAGTCATTGCAGAGACGGGATTATCGATGTTCACGAGGTCGTGTGATAGACGACATCGTGGATGATTTCATGTGATGCATGAACGGTCCAGCTTTCCAGGTATTTGCAAGCATTTCGGTGCGATAGTCCGAGTTCTTGGGGATTGGTCATGCCTGTATCTCTTTGAAGTTTGGAGTTTTTGTTGTTGTGACAGGTCTTTCAGGGTTCTTCAGAACGGAGGGTCCGCGGGATGCGCGGGTCGAGCTGTGGAAGTGGGCCAATCCGTCCAAGGTGGAACGGGGTGACGTCTGTTAAGTTGCTCCAGCGGGATTCATGTAGTGAACGTTACACGAATCCCGCTGGAGTGGCAACCGAGCGACGACACGCACATAGAGTCCCCGGACGGGTAGGGGTCGTACTTCACGTGGTTTCCCTCCGGGATGTGGTGGGGACGGGTCATGATGGGGCGTGAACACGAAGGAACTGTCGTTGGTCGCCAGGGTCGAGATCACGAAGAGGTACGCGCAGGCGTGTGTTGCGGCACCGGGGAAGGGTAAGACAGCGATCCCGGATCGGGTGGTTGAGGTGACGGACTGGAACCGGGACCGTGCCCGGCAGCAGTTGCTCGCTCGGCTGAAACAGCCTCCAGGCCGGGCGGTAACCACCGTGGCGGTGATCGATCGGCGGAAGGCACGGAGCCGTAAGTACTCCTACGACGTGCGATTGGTGTTGCAGAAGGTATGGGCCGCTTCAGGCGGTAGTTGCGGACAGTACCTCGCACCGGCGATGACCGACTGGCTCGACGCGATGGAAACCGAAGGCGCACTGATACCGGGCCAGGGTCAGTATCAGTGCCGGGGCCCGCGCTGAACTCGTAGCGATGTCAGCAGCCACGATGGACCGGTACTTGGCACCCGTGAAACAGCGTGATCCGATCTGTGGAAAGGCGGCCACCAGGCCCGGCCGTCTGCTGCGGAACTCGATCGTGCTGCGCACCGCCGGCGACGAGGTCGAAGCCGAATCCGGGTTCTTCGAGGTCGACACCGCGGCTCACTGCTGCCCCACCCTGAAGGGCGTGCTGGAGCGTGTACTTCGCCGACATGCACACCGGCCAGGTGTTCACCACCGCGATCCGTAACAATGCCCACGTCCACATCCGGGTCGTGTTCGACTCGTTCGTCGAACAAATTCCCTACCCGGTCACCGGTATCGACTGCGACAACGGCTCTGAGTTAATCAACCACGCCCTCATCAGCTGGGCCACCACTCGCAACGTGTCCCTATGTTCCTCGTCAAGTGGCGAGGGGCATGGGTGATGGTTGAGGGCTGGGGCGGGGGCTTGGTAGGGCTCTCGGTTCTTGACCATCGCGAACAGGACATCGCAGCGTCGGCGGGACAGGTAGATCCAGAGCAGCTCTGGGATGGCCCGACTCCACGCGAAGCACACGAACGCCTACTCGTTGTTTCCACCACCTGACACCAAGCTATAGCGTCCTTTAAACAAAATCTTTTTCCCTACGCCCGAGGGAAAATGGAGATCGGCCTAGACTTGACTAGGGGTTTGCCCGCGGGAGACGATTTCGATCGCCATCCAGTGGCAAAATTTGTTTTGCGCGGGCTATATCCTTGCCCTGACCAAGACTTTCGCCGAATGGCTTCGAGTAGTATGATGTTGAATCATCCTGCTGCGTAATAGGCGAAAGGTGATTTCTTGTGGCTGGTGTTCGCGGTCAAGGTAGGCGTTTTGATGTTCCAGTCGCTTTGAGTAAGGCCATGGAAATTTTTTGGCGCAATGGTTATGAAGGTGCATCGATATCTGAGCTAACTAGGGCAATGGGGATTACGGTCTCGAGTCTTTACGCTGCTTTTAGCGGGAAGCGGCAGCTTTTCGATCTGGTTGTCGAACATTATCTTGGCACCAAAGGACGCTTCATGGGGGATGCCTTTGACGAGGAGAGGGAGGCGCTTCCGCTCATTCGTCGACTGTTATTCGAGGCCGCTGAGAAATATGCTGAAGCAAGTGGGCCCGGCGGATGCTTCATCTCGAGCGCAGCAGTATGCGTGACGGAGGCGAATCGTGATGTAGAAAGAAAGTTGGAAGATCGTAGAATCTCGAATGTCAAACGTATCGAAGGTGTCGTGCGCTCGAGCATTGAGAAAGGAGATGTGGCGGCGAGCGTAAATGCTGAGGCTCTTGCTGGGTTTGTTGGAACCGTTCTTCAGGGCATGGCACAGCGTGGCAGGGATGGCGCCTCGGCTGAAGATCTTCGGACAACGGCGGACATGGCATACACTTATGTGGAAATGGTTGCTCACGCCTCTGTTCCTGGAGTCGTCTGATCTGACTTGTTGCAGTTGAGTTTGGGTTCGTGCCCGTGGACTGTTTTGGTGCTTGTCAGGGCGTTTTGGGTGCGTCGTGTGGGTCACCAATCGGGGGTAGGACCTGGTGGGTGGGCCCGTTCCTGCGGAAGGTGAAGACCGCTTCCGGGGCGACAGCTGTGTAGATCGTGGTCAAGGAAGGCCGCAAAAACCGGATCGTCGAGCATCTCGGGTCTGCTCATGACGAGGCCGGGCTGGCTGCGGCTTGTTACGGGCACGGTGACGTGACACTGGTGATGTATGACGTGACGAACCTGCATTTCGAGGTCGAGCACGAAGACGAGCTCCGCAAGGTCGGATACAGCAAGGAACGCCGTGTCGATCAGCAAAACATCGTCGGGCTTCTCGTGGACCGCCATGGGTCCCCGCTGGAGATCGGATCCCGGGAAGGCAAAAAGACCGGAATCCACACCATCAGGCTTATTCATAGGGGTGTTTTGTCTTTTCCGTGTAACGTTTTACGCTGAGCGGTGTGTAAGGGCGGCTTGTCTGATCTGAGATAATTCAAGGTATCGAAGCAAAAATCTCAGAAGAAAGACAGGCTGCTACTGTGGACACCGCCACAAGCCTTGACCGTGACCAGACCCGATGAATTTGTGTGAACTGATCCGCGCTGCCCATTCCGGAAACTTATCCGGCAGCAGGGTCTCGTGCCTTGGGGTTGTTCCGCTGCATCTAGGTCACTCTTTTGACGTTGCGGCACAATCTCCTCAGGAGTTGCTGGCCGACATCCACACGGGTCTACCAGGCCATCATCTCGAGAGTAGTCACGGTTCACACCCTTTGGTCGCTGAGGTCCTCCAGAGCTGGGTGCCCGACGTGGGGGACCTCGACCCAGATCCGGCAGGACATCATCGACGGTACTCCGGTTCCCTGCTCTGGTCGTGGCGCGGGCACCCCGAATTGTGACTGGGGCAAGCGCCACACGACGAGGGTGAACCTGCAGGTGGTCTGTACTCTGGCCGGGCACATCGCTTGGATTTCAAAACCATAAGCTGGCAGTGTTCATGATGTGAAGGTCATCGCGGATTCCCGATTCCTCAGGGCACTTGATGTCACGATACACATTGAGGATAAGGGCTGCATCGGATTGGGAATGATTGCCCCTGTAAAGAAACTCGTCCATGGTGAACTTGCAAACGCTGATAGAAGAAACGACACGACCATCAACCGCGTCCACCGCCTCATCGAGTGCGTCATTGTGATTCTCGAGACCTGGTGTGTTCTCCATACCGATTACCGCCGTCCTTGCAGTGCATTTGAAACCAAGATACAGCCGTCGCGGAACTCAGCTTCGCCTGCACCCCATGACATCGCTCTTTTCAACCATCGCCGACAGTTGGGTAAACAAGTGATAGAAGCCCCATTCTGGTTTGAAAATTGAGGGTGTCTGTAGGGTTCGCTTGCTTTGTCTGTCGTTTGCTTGCGCTGTAGCGCTGGCGTTCGACGGGAGGGTTGGCGTTCCCCGTGGGGGGCTGGCGTCGTCCACCCCAGGACCTGACCGTGGTCAGATATTGACCACGGTCAGGTTCTGGTCTAGCGTGGACCCATGAGCGATCGAGTGAGCCGCAGGCGCGCCAGGACCCGGGAGAGGATCTTCACCGAGGCCATGCGACTGTTCGCCGAGCGGGGATTCGACGCCGTCACCGTCGCCGACATAACCGAGGCCGCAGACATCGGCAAGGGCACCTTCTTCACGCATTTCCCCAGCAAACGCGACGTCTTCCGGTACCTGGGGGAGCAGGTGGTCCGGGTCGTCCTCGACGCGGATGTGGGCGACGGCACCGCTGAGGAACGCCTCCGGCGGATGCTCGACGCCGCCGCCGACTGGCTGGAGGCCCACCCCGAACCGGCCCGGCAGATGGTCAAGGCGCGGTCCTTCAACCTCTCCCTCGACCTCGGTTCGGAGAATCAGAAACGCTTCAACGCGGCCGTCGCGGACATCCTCGCCGCGGGTCGCAGCAGCGGCGAACTGCGCGACGACGTGCCCCTCGGGGCCGCCGCCCTGGCCGTGCAGTGCGGCTACTACGCGTGCGTGATGACGTGGGCCGCGCACCCCGACGGGGAAACCCTGCGCGACCGGTTGGCCACCTCCCTCGACATCATCCTGAACGGGCTGAAGTGACCTGTCCCACGACGAACCGCCGCGCCCTGCTGACCGCGGCGGGCGCGGGCATGGCGGTCTCCGCCATGATGCAGACCCTCCTGGGCAATGCGACCCCCCGGATCGTCGACGAACTGGCCGCGCCGGAGCTGTACGGCTGGGTCGCCGGCAGCTACCTCGTGTGCTCCACCCTCCTGCTGCCGCCGTTCTCCCAGTACACCGACCGCCTGGGAACCCGCCGCGTCCTGGTGGCGGGGCACGCCTGCTTCCTGACCGGCACCCTGCTGATGTCCTGGGCACCCACCATGCCGCTGCTGCTGGCGGCCAGGGCCGTCCAGGGCGTCGGCGCGGCCGCCATCACTCCCGCAGTGCTCGCCGCCCTGGGACTGAGCCTCGACGCATCCTCCCGCGCCCGCGCGCTCTCCCGGCTGGCGATCATCCAGCTGGTCGCGAACCTGATCGGCCCGCCGCTGGGCGGCTGGTTCACCGACGGGCCCGGGTGGCGCCTCGGGGTGCTGACCGGGGTACCGCTGTCGCTGGTCGCGCTGCTCGCGGCCCGGAGCTTCCCCGCCGCCACCCCACCCGGGGGCTGGTGGCGCATCACGGTGCGCGGATCGTCGCCGCGCGGCGCCGGCCCCGGGGCACTGGTGTGGCTCGCGGCCCTGTCCGGGGTGATCTCGATCGGCGCGATCACCTACGCGCCGCTGGCCCTGCAGACCCTCCACGGCGTCGACGCCACCACCACCGGCTGGTTCCTCATCCCCATGCTCCTCGGGATCGGGGCGGGAACCTTCGCCTCCGGGCGGTGCGCCCCGAGCACGTGGGCGCGTCCCCTCGGCTGGGTCCTGGGGTTTTCCGGGGCGGCCCTGGCGGCCTTCCCCCAGCTCGTCGTCTTCCTGGTGGGCATCACCCTGCTGGGGGTGGGTGTCGGCCTGGTGCTGCCCCTGCTGCTCCTCGACGCGCAGGCAACCGCATCCGAGGAGCGCATGGCGCGGGCCAGCGGAATGGTGCAGTTCGGCCGCAACGCCGGTGCGGCCGCCGGGATCCCCGCCCTGAGCCTGTGGATCATCTCCGGACTCGCTGCGGGCCCCGCCCTGACCGGTCTGTTCGCCACACTGGCCGTCCTCGCCGCCCTCGGGCTGGTGGTGTGGCTCACGCAGGGCGGCGTGAAGGAGAGGAAACGATGATCATCGGACTTGACCGGGTGCGCGCCACCGACATCCCCCTGGTGGGTGGCAAGGGGGCCAACCTCGGGGAACTGATCGCGGCGGGCCTTCCCGTCCCCGGCGGGTTCTGCGTCACCGCCGAGGCCTACCGGACCGCGATGACCCCGCTTCGGGAGGAGATCGCCGGATTGCTGGAGACCGGGAACCACGACCGGCTGCGGGAACTCGTCGCGGCCGCCCCGCTGCCCGACGGACTGGCCGACCGGATCCGTACCGCCGCGGGAAACCTCGACGGGCCGGTCGCGGTGCGTTCCTCGGCCACCGCCGAGGACCTCCCGGACGCGTCCTTCGCGGGTCAGCAGGAAACCTATCTGGGGGTGGCCGGCGGGGACGCCGTTGTCGAGGCGGTGCGCCGCTGCTGGGCGTCGCTGTGGAGCGACCGGGCCATCGCCTACCGCGACGAGCAGGGATTCACCCATGACGACGTCGCCCTGGCGGTCGTGGTGCAGCGCATGATCCCGGCCGACGCCGCAGGTGTTGCGTTCACCCTCGATCCGGTCACCGGGCGAAGAAGGGTGGTGATCGAATCCGCCTGGGGGCTCGGCGAGGTCGTCGTCTCGGGTGCGGTCACCCCCGACTCCTTCGCCGTCGAACGCGGCCGCATCGTCGAACGGAGCACCGGCGACAAACGCATCCGCATCGACATGACCGTCACCGGCGAAACCGCCACCACCGAGATTTCCGGCGAACAATGCAGCCGGGCATCCCTCGCGGACCGCGACGTGGTCGCGGTGGCGCGGCTCGCCGAGCAGGTCGAGCACCACTACGGCCGGCCGATGGACGTCGAATGGGCCCTGGCCGGCGGGAAGCCGTGGCTGCTCCAGGCCCGGCCCATCACCACCGCGGCCCCGGTGGGGCCGGATCGACGGGTGGGGCGGACAAGTCGCTTCATCCGCAATGACATCATCGAGCACTTTCCGTCGCCGTATCCTCTCGACCTGATGGTGACCCGGATCCTGGTGCGCTGCCTCGACGCCACCACCGGGTTCGCCGGGCTCCGGATGCGGCCCATCGACGGGCTCGTCGAGATGGATGCCGACGGCGCCGTCACCATCGGCCATCCCCGGATCTCGTGGTGGCGGCTGCCCACCGGGATCGTCCGGATCGCCCGGACCCCGTGGCGCGACCCGCGCGGCTGGGATACCGACACCGGCGCCAGGGTGCGACGGTTCACGGCTCGGCTGCGCGACCTACCCGTCGCGACGCTGCCCGGAGTGGACATCGCCGACGCCCTGGTGGACGCGTCCGGCCAGGTCGAGGCCATGGTGACCTCCCGTTTCGTCGAATACCTCGGCTTCCACGTCCTGCGCGGGGTCCGGCTCCGCGTCCTGCTGCGCCTGGCAAGGGTGAAAACCCGGCCGGAGGACCTCCTCGGCGACCTCGACTACGCCACCGTCGTCGTCGACCGGGAACTCGGCCGGCTCGTCGCAGCCATCCCCGAACCGGTGCGGCGGCTGCTGGCGCAGGACCCCATCGACGTCGACGCCGTCACCCAGCAGGACCCCGAGTGGTGGGGGAGGGCCGAGGACTTCCTCGCGAGGCACGGGGCCCGCACCACCCGCATGTACCAGCCGTTCTCCAGCCGATCGTGGCGCGACGACCTCCCCGCCTTTCTCGGAACGGTCGCGATGATGGCGCACACCGAGCGGCGCGAACCAGTCGCCGCGCGACCCCACACCGACCTGATGGCCGAGGCGACCGGCCGGCTGCCCCGGTTCCTGCGCCGCCGGTTCCTGCGCCTCGTCGACGACTACCGCGCCGGTCATGTCACGCGGGAAGCCGGGGTGGTGGACTTCGAGGAGCTGGGGGAGCAGATGCGCCGCTTGGCCCTCGAGGCGGGACACAGGATGGTGGCGGCCGGGCTGCTGGCCGAGCCGGGGGAGGTCGCGCTGCTCGGTTTCGATGAGCTGCTGGGCTGGCTGCGAGGCGAACCGGTGGACGTAGCGGGGATCGTTGAGCGGCGCCGCCGCGCCCGGCACCGCGCCCTGGCGGCGTGGCAGCCGGAACGCGACCCCGTGAAACCGGGGAGCGGCATGACCGGGGTGGCGGCCAGCCCCGGGATCACCTCGGGGCCGGTGCGGGTCATCTCCGGCCCGGCCGAGTTCAAACGCCTGCGGCCCGGCGACGTTCTGGTCTGCCAGGCCACGGACCCCGCCTGGACCCCGCTGTTCGCCTCCGCCTCCGCGGTGGTCGCGGAAACCGGGGGACTGCTGTCGCACGCCGCCATCGTCGCCCGCGAATACGGCATCCCCGCGGTGCTCGGGGTCCTCGAGGTCACCACCCGCCTCCACGACGGCCAGGTCGTCACGGTCGACGGAAGCGCGGGACGGGTGCGAACGGAAGAAACACCCCGCTCCGTTGCCCGCTGAAACCGGGGACAGCGGTCGGTCGTCTCCACGGTTTCCCGCAGCGCCCCGGCGGTGGGTGATCCTTCTCCCGGGAGTATTCCTGAGGAAAACTCCCGGAGAACCAGTGGCAGCGCTCCGGGAACGGGACGGAACGGGCGTAGGGAAAGACAACGGCATGAACGCGGCTTGAAAGGGTGTTTCTGCATCCTTCTGCTTTTGGTCTATGTTTTCCATCCAAACCGCACTCACTTTGGATAATTCCCGAAATGCGAAGTGGTAACCGGGTTGTAATGTGACGTATACTCCCCGAGTCAATTGAGGAGGGGCATGTTCAGGAGAAGTGGAGCTAGAGGGAGGAGGAAGCCGCTTGCGGTTTTCCTCGCGATCCTGATTGCCGTGGCTGGCCTCATGGTAATTAATCCCGCGGCGAGGGCGGCCGAGGTGAGCGCCATTGATTCGGGAAGCATCCGTGTCACGAAAACCGATCAGGGCGATTCCACGATCTACATGTACAGCAACGTCCGGGTGGATGCGAACTGGAGCATCCCGGACGGCACCGGGCACGCCGGCGACACATTCAAAATGGGTCTGCCCGAGGAACTCGGCGGCATCGTGGGCAGTTTTGAGCTGAAGGGCAAGGAGGGGGATCCGCTGGTCTATGGCACCTGCCAGGTTGCCAGAGCCGAAGTGGTCTGCACCCTCAACGCCACCGTGGAGGGCAAGAACAACGTCGGCGGTTCACTGTGGGTGCGCGCCCAGGTGATCAAAGTCACCGAGGCCGACAAGTTCGTCTTCACCCTTCGTGGCAACGTCAAGGTCGATGTTCCGCTTCCGAACGGGCAGAAGGGCATCGGCTACAACCCCAAACTTCCCACGGACATCGAGAAGAGCGGCTGGTTCGCCAGCGGCGATCCGAAAGGTATTCGCTGGAACATCGTGGTTCCCGGCGCCAAGATCGCCGATCGCTCCCGGACGGTGATCACCGACACCTATGGGGTTCAGGGCACCAAGCTGACCCTCCAGCGGGACAGCATGCAGATCTTCTGGATCCCCAACACCCCGAAGTGCTGGACCGAAATCACCAGCCCGGAGTGCCGCCACAACCTGGATTCCTCGACTACCCCGTCGGTAAACATCGCCCACGACGAAAACAAGGACGTACTTAAGGTCACCGTCGACAACAAGGGTCAGAACTTCCAGGCCGACCGGATCTACGTGCTCAACATGACCGTGAAAACCGACACCAAGATCATCAACGGATCACGGTTCACCAACACCGTGACCGTGGATGGCGAAAAGCGCACGTCCACCGCCGTGAAGAGCGCCTCGGGTGGTGGTACTGGTTCTGGTGACACGGTTGGGCACATCGGTGTGAAGAAAGCCGTTGCGAATGGCAATGTTCCCGGTGACACCGTGTTCCCGGTGACCTGGTCATACCAGTACAAGGGCGCCACCCGCACCGGTGAGCTGGCGCTCGGGGCTGATGGGACCGTGGAGACTTTGAACAATGTTCCCAACGGTGTGGTTGTTACCCTGACTGAGAGGGTGCCGGTGGTGGCCGGGTTCGATTTTGGTGATCCGGTGTTCTCCGGTGCCGGGGTGAGCGATGGGATTCCGGACGCCAACAGTGCCCGGGTGAAGGTTGAGGGTATGAAGACCGTTGAGGTGACTCTCACCAACCCGGTGACCCCGGTGGTCAAACCGGTTCTGAGCAGGGTCGAGGTGACGCCGGGGGTGTGTGCTCCGGGTGCGTCGGAGCCGTCGGAGCCGACGGTTGAGGTTGGTCCTACTGATGGGATCACGTATTCGGTGCCGGAGTTCTCCAAGGCTGGGGATCAGGTGACGGTGAAGGTGACTGCTACGCCTGCTGCGGGTAGGGAGATTGATGATCAAAACCTGCCGGCGGGGTGGGTTGCCAATGGTGATGGTTCCTTCACTTTCACCACGACGGTCACGCAGCCGAGGTGTGTGACTCCCGTTGCTCCGAGGATTGATGTGGGCGCCTGTCCGGCGGATTCGTTGACGCCGACGCCTCCTTCTGCGGTGTTTGATCCGGTGGAGGGTTTGGAGTTCTCCGAGCCGAAGGTTGAGGTCAGGGACGGGAAGGTGACGGTCACGGCTACTGCTACGGCGAAGCAGGGGTTCCAGATTGGTGGTGTTCTGCCGGAGGGTTGGACGCGGGTGAACGAGATCGCTGCGAAGTTCACCGCTACCAGGGATCAGCCGGTGTGTCAGGCCAAGAAGGTGGTTCCGGTGGCGCCTGTGGTTTCGGCGAGTGTTTGTAGGGTTGGTTCCACCGCGCCTAGTGAGCCTGAGGTTACGTTGCCGACCACGGAGGGCATCGTTTATGCGGTGACCAGCCGTGAGTTTGTGGGTGGGAAGTTCCGGTACACCGTTACTGCTGCTCCGGCTGGTGAGGTGTTCGTGATTGATGCCGACAGGCTTGGTGCGGGTTGGGGTGCTCCTGTGAATGGGGTTTCCACCTACACCGGTGAGGTTGATGTTCCTGCGTGTGTGACTCCGGTTGTTCCGAGGATTGATGTGGGTGTTTGTCCTGCGGATTCGTTGACGCCGACGCCTCCTTCTGCTTCGTTTGATCCGGTGGAGGGTTTGGAGTTCTCCGAGCCCAAGATTGAGGTCAAGGACGGGAAGGTGACCGTTACGGCGACTGCTACGGCGAAGCCGGGTTTCCAGATTGGTGGTGTCCTGCCTGAGGGCTGGACCCGGGTTGACGAAACCACCGCGGAGTTCTCTGCTACTAGGGATCAGCCGGTGTGCGACACCCCGACGCCGACGCCGACGGTTCCTCCGTCGGTGACCCCGACCCCGGCGCCGACGACCACCGTCACCCCGAAGCCGGTCAAACCGGGCCTGCCCAAGACCGGCGCCTGAGCGGCCGAACGGTTCCGCGGAACGGACAGGTCCCCGACCCGGTAAGGTCGGGGACCTGTCCTCCTTTTGGTCGGAGGGCCGACAGCAACCGGACCTCAAGTTCGGGCTGACTAGGGGATTCGTCGTCGAGCAGGTCCCGAAGGGTGGGAAATCCGTCCCGAAACGGCGTCGCCGCTCGCAGGTGAATGACGAAACATAGTAGCTTCATGCTCCCGGCGACCCGGCGCGCGGAAGGAGTGCTAGCAGATTGGGCTGGCACTTCGCAAGGGCTAGCCTAGTTACTGTTCAGGCATTGTACTTGGGACAGGCAAACCCTCTCGACAGGAAGGAGACCCATGAAGTCGCCCTACTGGGATGTCACCATTACGGGTAGAAGCGATGCGACTGTCAATGGGGTATCGGTCGAGATGGTGGTGCCCACCAACGTCTACTCGTCGGTGTTCCAGCACCTCGCCACCGCGGCGCGCCAGGCGGGTCGGCCCGTGCTCGCCCGGGGCGTGGATGAGACCCGCGGTGGCCGGGTGTCGTGGTTCACGGTGGACGCCGACGGACAGGCGGCCGCCGCCCAGCCTCCCGAGGCGATGTCCACCAACAGCCAGGCCGCATCCCCCAGCAGGGCAGCCCTGCCGACGCCGCGGCGTGCCCCGGTCGCGCACTCGACGCACCCGGAACCCCAGCACGAGGCCCCCGAACCCTCGACCGAGTCGTCACCCGCCCGTGCCCTGGCCAGGCCGGAATCGCAGATGCCCGGACCCAGCGTGCCGGCCTCTCCTGCGCGGGCGCGAATGCCGGAACCTCAGGAAAGCACCATCTCCCCGGTGCCGCCGGACGCACCCCCGCCGCCCGAACCGCCCCGGCAACCGGCGCCGCCCGGGCGTCCGGAACCGCCCCGGCAACTGGAGGCACAGAAAACGCTGCCGCCCGCGATCTCGCCGACCATGCCCCCCAGGCAGGCCCCGCCGCCACCCAAGGCGCCCCAGCGACCGAACTCCTCGCAGCGACCCGACGCGCCCCCCAGGAAGGGCCCACCGCAGCCACCCCCGCGGCCGAAACCGCAGGAGTTCTCCCCGCCGACTGCCTCCCCCGACGTGCCGTTCCGGTCGATCTCGATGAACGTGCCCCCGCCCCAAGCCCCTCCCTCGCAGGAGACACCACCGTCGTCGCTGCTCGTGCGTCCCCCGAAGGCCGTGCCCCAGGGCGGTTTCCGCGGGGCGATGTACCGGTTGACGTCGGGGCGCGTGAACTTCGGTCCCAGCCAAACCCAGATCCGTCTCGCGGAACGGGACTCCCGGATCTCCCGGTCGCTGGAACGCCCCTACAGCACCGTGTTCCTGTCCTTCAAGGGTGGCATCGGCAAGACATCGACGGCGGTCGGGGTGGGCCTGGCCCTCGCCCAAGCGCGTGGCGTGCCCCCCATCGCCATCGACGCCGACCCGGACTCAGGGGACCTGGCCGAGCGGCTGCTCGGGGAGGAGGAGATGCTGCGCGTCCGTCCCCGCAGCATCACCGACCTGGTGCGAGACATCCCCAACGTGCGGACCTGGACGGACCTGTCCGGCTACATCACCCAGGTCGACCGGCTGCACGTCGTCGCGGGCGAACAGGACCCCGCGGTTTCGGACAGTCTCACGGCCGAGGGCTACAAACGCGTCCACGACCTGGTGCAGAACTTCTTCTCCGTGATCCTCACCGACTGCGGCACCGGCGTGACCCACAACGCCATGAGCGGGATTCTCTCCAAAGCCGACAGTGTCGTGATCGCCACCGGCTACGCCTTCTCCGGGGTCAAGAGGGCCGTCAGCACCATCGACTGGCTCTCGCAACACGGCTACGAAAAACTGGCCCAGGAAGCGATCGTCGTCCTCACCGACAAGGACAACGTGTCGATCCGGGTGCAGAAGGACATGGTGCGCACCCACCTGGCCACCCACAGCAGGCAGGTGTTCGTGGTCCCGAACGACCAGGCCGTCGCCGACGGCGACCGCATAAACCTGGAACGGGTCCAACCCCGCACGAGGGAGGCATGGGCGGAGGTAGCCGCGGCCCTGATCGACGGCTACCAGTAGCCGTCGTGTGAGAAAAAGTCTCAGCGAAGACCTTCTTTCGGGGCGCCGTCCGGATCCGGGGAGGAGGGCGAACCGGATGAGTAGGGCTACCCTACTGTCATCCAAACGGTTTGATTCCCGAGGGAGAACCATGCGTCGTGTCGTCGTGCCCTTACGCTGCAAACCCAGAACCGGCGGGTGACCATGGGAGATGGTAAAGAACTTGATGCAGCAGCTCTCCGCAAGATGTACAAGGGGTACCCGGAGACACTGGAGGCGCTGCTTGCGGCGCTGGACCGGGGGTGGCGGGTGTGCAAATTGGGGCATGGCGTCAAGGTGTTCTGCCCCTTGGCCACGCGGGACGGGTGCATGCGCTCGGTGGCCGGGACCCCGCGCAGCGACGGCAACGAGGGGAAACGCCTCCGTCGCTTTCTGGAGAGCTGTGTCCATGAACCGGATTCCGGAACTGATTGATCTACGGGTAAGGTTGACGGTGGTCAACCGGTGGTTGTGAAGTGACAGCCGAGTACAGGAGAAGCTCATGCAGCGCGACTACGTCGTGAAGTTTCTGGTCGAGGACGTACCTCGGGACGTTGAGGAAGCACTGCTGTCCGATGGGCGTTTCGCCGTCTCGCGACGGTGCGGTCGGACCGTGATCGAGGGCGAGGACTCCGCGGCCGATGCCGTCGCCGCGGCCAAGGCCATGGCCGAGCACCTGCGACTCAGCCGCGTGAGCGTACGCTCGGTCATGCCGGAGTTGGTCACGATGGCAGACATTCATCGCCGGGCGGGTGTGTCCAAGCAGGCCGTGTCGAAATGGGTGAACAACCCGAGGGACAACGAGTTCCCGGGGCCCTACTGCTTCACCGACAGCTCGCCGTTGTGGCTGTGGCAGCTCGTCAACGAATGGCTGCGGGCCAAGGGACATCGGCACGACGACTGGGATGTCCCGACGGAAGGGGAGGTGGCGCGGATCAACGAATGGCTTGCCGGGTCCCTTGACCGGAATGGAGACGTAGCCCGTGGCCGGGCGGCTTGGGGATCGCGGTCCGGCGGAATGGCCGCGGTGATTCCCTGAGCATCCGTCTTCCCCCGTGGCTCGCTTGCCTTGCGGTCGTTTGCTTGCGCTGTAGCGCTGGCGTTTGTCCGTAAGGCTGGCAATCCCGTCGGGTGGGCAGGTGGACGACTAGGAGACCAGCGAGTCGCGGTAAG
>ERZ772948.71-NODE-71-length-56912-cov-3.771321_pt1 | contig 56912 bp, 46 predicted proteins | sample MGYA00511945_ERZ772948 | MGnify/ENA primary metagenome ERZ772948 (study PRJEB29015, sample SAMEA2737927) | human oral metagenome | biome: human oral; feature: human-associated habitat; material: dental | place: China | collected 2141 ... | reverse complement strand
GATTGAACCGGTGACCTTATCCTTACCAAGGATACGCTCTGCCGACTGAGCTACATCAGCAAATCGACAACAATAGGATTATACACGATACACCACGGCTTTGCAAGGGATTTGCGAAAATTTTCTTTTCCCTGACGCGAAAAACCGCAGCGCCATGAAGGCGCTGCGGCAAAAAGAGGAATTGTTCCTTAAAAATCGTCGTCCATGCCCGTCGTGTCGATGCCGAAGATCAGCTTGTCGATCGTATGGATGAGCTGATTGATCTCAGGCTTCGAAATCTGGGCGCTTGCGCCAAGGTCATCGCCCTTGCGGCGCATTTCCTCGGAAATTAACGACGAGAATAGGATGAGCGGAATCGGACGCAGACGGTCGTCCTCGCGCACGAGCTTCAGCAGGCGATGTCCGTCCATCTTCGGCATCTCGACGTCGGAGATGATGATGCGCACCTTCTCGGAAATCTGCTCAGGCTCCGTCTTCTCTGCGATCTCTCTAAGGAAGTTCCACGCATCTTCGCCGTTGCCAAAGTCGCGCACGAACGTATATCCGGCGCCATGCAGCGTATCGACAAGAAGGTCGCGCAGGAGCATCGAGTCCTCCGCCACGACGATGTGCTGCGAGGCACGCCTCTGCTTGATATCTTCCGTCGTATCATCAACCGTCGTGAGTTTCTGGTTGATTTCGGGATTGATCTCCGCCATGATCGTCTCGAAGTCGAGCAGGAGGACGATCTTGCCTTCCATCTTCACGAGACCGACGACGCGCGACTGGTCGCCGACTTCCGGCGCCGGTTCCATGTTCTTCCACGAGATGCGGTGGATGCGCGAAACATTGTCGACGAGGAAGCCCATGTCGTAGCCGTTGATCTCCGTCACGATGATGTTCTGCGAGCGTCCCGCCGTCTGTCCGCTCATGACGCCGAGGCAACGCGGCAGATCGACGAGCGGCACAGCCCTGCCGCGCAGGGTGAAAAGCCCGTTGATGTACGGATGCGCCTGCGGCATCGTCGTCACGGGAAAGTCCGAGGCCTTGATGACCTCGCGCACCTTCGCGACGTTGATGCCGTAATCGACAGCGCCGATGTTGAACTCGATGATTTCAAACTCATTTGTGCCGGTTTCCAGCAAAATGCCCTTCTTCTCGTCTTTTCCTTCTGCCATGAAAAATCCGCCCCCTATTTCATACTTCATAAGACACAATTCGTTAAAAAGGTCTGAAATCCTTCTTTTATTTGCAGGGAATCACGGATTATTTTCGCGCTTCCCCTCGCCCTCCTCAAGCGAAGCTCCGTCTTTAAGAAGCGTCCAGCCGTCCTTCTCCTCGATGTTTCCCGCCTTAAGCAGATGTCCGAGAGCGCGCTTGAATGCCGCCTTGCTGATCTGGAATTTCGCCTTGATGATCTCAGGCGTCGTCTTGTCGCTGTAAGGCATCCTGCCCCTGTGCTCCTCAAGGTAGGCGAGGATGCGCTCAGCATCCGTGACGAGCGCCTTCTCCTTCGGCTCACGCAGGGAGCCGTTGAGTCTGCCGTCCGTGCGCACATAGGTGATGCGCACGGTGACCTCCTCGCCCACGCGCGGCCGCTCGCGCATGTCCTTGTGGGGAACGAACACGATGTAACGTTCGTTCGTGAAAATGAACGCGCCGCTCTCCGTGATGTTGTAGATCGAGCCGGATAGATGGGTGCCAACGCGCACATCTGTCGCGGGCTTCGAAGCGCGCCGCAATTCGTCCTCGACCTCCATCGTCACGGCAAGCCTTCCCGATTTGTCCGTGTAGAGCTTCGCCCAGACGACTTCGCCGATCTGCGGCCTGCCGCGCATTCCCGCATAAGGCAGGAAGATGCCGCGCTCAGCGCCGACATCGAGAAAAGCGCCGTCGCGGCTCACATTGATGACCGTGAGCCGTGCGACCTGCCCTTCCTTCATGCGCGGCGTCCTCATGCTCGCCGTCAGGCGGTGCTTGGGATCGAGGTAGAGGAACACTTCGACCTCTTCTCCGACGGAGAGTTCGCGCGTCTGCTGTGTCTTGTGCAACAGGATGTCGTCCGATGTACTGCCCGTCTCAGCGTCAAGGAACGCGCCGAAGTCGCCGAGACGCGCGACGCGAAGCTTGGCGACCGTACTCGGTCCGTACTTCCTGCGCTTTTCTTCCGCCATCATCTAGTCCTCATAGGGCTCTGCCGGCGCATCGCTCCATAGCCTTTCCAAAGCATAGAACGCGCGGCTTTCCGCCATGAAAACATGCGCGACACAATCGCCGTAGTCGAGGAGAACCCACTCGCCCTCGCGATAGCCTTCCTTGTGCAGATACGGCTTCTCGTGCTTCTCCAGCATCTCATCTTCGATATTGTCGGCGATGGCGCGCACCTGCGTCGCCGTATTCGCCGAGCAGACGATGAAATAGTCCGCCGCTGTCGTGAGCTCCGCCATGCGCATGATGACGATGTCCTGCGCCTTCTTGTCGCTCGCAGCTCTGGCGATCGCCCGACTCATTTCTTCCGGTGTGTTGCTCAAAATCCATGCCTCCTACTGCTCTTCACTTATTATCGTCATTTTCTCCCTCATGCTTTACCAATTCTGGGAATAATTCTTCAATCTTTTGCCCGATCGCCGCGCGGTCCGGCAGCCAATAGCCGTCGTGTTGCACAGTGGGCAGAAGAAGCGTCGTCGGCGGCTCATCGCCGAGGTTCTTCAAGACCTTCGCAAGACGCGCCGAATCGAAAATCTCCGCACTCGTCGTCATGCGGTACTTAAAGATGTCCGCCACATCAGGCAACTTCGGTATCGTGTCGACCTGCAGGAACTTCTCGTAGAGCGCCTTAGCGAAGCGCTGCTGGCGGTGCAGCCTGCCGACCTCGCCGAGTTCCGAGCTGCGGTAGCGCAGATATTTCTGTGCCGTGTCACCGTCTAAGTGTTGAAAGCCCTTGGGGATATGGATGGAAAGCCCCGCCTCGGGGTCGTCGTAGTTCATCTCGTCCTCGACGTAGAGGTCGACGCCGCCCAGGACGTCGACGAGATCAGCGAGAGCGTGCGTATCGAGCGTCACATACTGATGGATGGAGACGCCGAGAAGATCCGACAGCGCCTGCACCATCGTCGGAGCGCCACCGTGCGCGTAGAGATCGGTTGCACGTATCTCGCCGCCCTTCTGCGGCAGCTGTACGATCATGTTGGGCGGCACCGTGATGGCACGCAGACGACCCGTCGCATTTTCCATGCTGAGGAGCAGGATCGTGTCGGCGTGCTGCCCTTCCGTACCGTTCTCGTCCGCACCATCGTCAATGCCGAGCACGAGGACGTTCGTGTAGCCGTCAAACTTCGCATCGATGTGACGGTCGCGCTCCTGTCGCCGCTCCTCGTAGCCCTGGTAGACGGCGTCGATCTCCTGATAAATGCTGTGTCCGATGCCGTAGAGAAAGTAGCCTGCGACGGCGAGCACGGCGATGAATATGGTAAGGAAGAACATCAGCACGAGGAAGCGTGCACGCGCGATGCGGCGGCGACGCGCCTGCTCCTTGCGCTTCAAGCGGATGTTTTCCTGCGTGCGGCTCCTCTTTCTCTGCGTCATGGCGCATGACCCTCTTTCGCACGGGCGCGAAGGAGAATTTCGTTGCGTGCCGCCACCGTCGCCGGATGGATGAGCCTTCCGGACTGCAGGACGAATGCGATGGACTGGGAAAGCCCTTCGAGCACCATCGCATCGAGACTCGCCGTGCGCGACAGCGCACGCAGCTCCTCGACCTCAGGATAGTCGCGCTGCGGCTCGATCATGTCAGCGAAGTAGATGATCTTATCGAGCTTCGTCATGCGCTCGCCGCCGACCGTATGGCGCCAGATCGCCTGCTGAATCTCCGCGTCCGTCACGCCGTACAGTTCCTCCGCACGCCTTGCGCCCACGTAGGCATGAAGAAGGAGCGGCATCGCACGCTCGACCTCGTCGTAGGCAATCGAGCGCCGCGCCGCCTCAGCGGGAAGATCCGCCGTCCGATATTCGCGCGCGCAGTCATGCAGAAGCCCCGCAATACGCGCCTTTTCCACGTCCACGCCGAAGCGCCCGGCGAGCATGGCGGCAGTGTCCGCGACGCCGAGGGAGTGCTCGTAGCGCTTCTTTTGCAGCCGCTGAGCGAGTTCTTCTTTCATCGCCTCGTAATTCATGAATACAGACCTTCTTTATAGATGTAGGCTTCGACCTTTTCGGGCACGAGATAGCGAATCGAGCGCCCCTCCTGCAGGCGGCGCCGGATGTCCGTAGAGGAGATTTCCAGCTCCGGAGCCTGCACGAGTCGTATGCGCGAGAGCGCTTCCTCGCCGAGATGCGTGCGCACCTCGTCCAGGGAGAGCGACGCCCCCTTGCGCCTCGCCGCCACGAAGCGGCAAAGGGAAAAAAGCTCGGCGACGCGATGCCATGTGAGGATGGCGCTGATCTCATCGCCGCCGACAATGAAATAGAAGTCCACGCTCTCGCCATGCGTTTCGACGAGATCACGCAGCGTATCGTAGGAATACGACGGACCCTCGCGCCGCATCTCCACGTCGAGCGCACGGAAGAAGGGATTGCCTTCCACGGCAAGCTGCACGAGACGCAGGCGGTGCGCAGCCGCCGCCACCTTCCGTCCGGGCTTGTGCGGCGGCTGCGCCGCGGGAATGAAGATCACCTCGGAGAGCGCCAGATCCTCCCGCGCTGCCTCCGCGATGACAAGATGACCGAGATGGATGGGATCGAACGTGCCGCCCATGATGCCGACGCGTTTCTTCTCCTGTGCCACGACCTCACCCCGCTTTCTATGCGACAAACGAATGCGGCAGATTCAGCGAAAGCGCCCTTCGTGAATCAGCCGAAGAGAAAGAACGCCAAGGCCAGCGCCGCCGCCATGCTCAGGAAGATGACGAAGACGGCACGTACGGCATCGTAGAAATCGTACGCGCCCTTTTCCGTCGCCAGATACTGCCTGATGGCACGCGCATAGCCGAGGAGGCGCCTCATTCGCGCACCTGTCCTTCGCCGTAGATCAGATACTTCATCGAGGTCAGCTCCAGAAGTCCCATGGGGCCGCGCGCGTGCAGCTTCTGCGTGCTGATGCCGATCTCCGTGCCAAAGCCGAACTCGCCGCCGTCCGTGAAGCGCGTCGAGGCGTTGACGTAGACCGCCGCCGCATCGACTTCCGCCTGAAAGCGATGCGCATGTTTGACGTCGTTCGTGACGATCGTCTCCGAATGACCCGTATTGTAGCGGTTGATGTGCGCGATGGCTTCTTCTAGATCACGCACGACCTTGACGGAGAGGATGAGATCGCCGTACTCCGTCGACCAATCCTCCTCCTGCGCCTCCTTGAGCGAGGTGCAGACGGCACGCGCCTTTTCACAGCCGCGCAGCTCGACGCCCGCCGCTTCCATCGCCCGCACGAGGCGCGGCAGGAATTCCTCGGCGATGCCTTCGTGCACGAGCAGCGTCTCCATTGCATTGCAAACCGACGGGCGCGAAACCTTCGCATTCAAGGCGATTTTCTCCGCCATGGAAAAGTCGGCGCTCTCGTCGACGAAGGTGTGGCAGACGCCGCATCCCGTCTCCAGGACAGGCACCGTGCTCTGCTGCACGACGGCGCGGATGAGTCCCGCACCGCCGCGCGGAATCACGACATCCAAGAGGCCGTCGAGGTGCAGCATCGCCTCGACGCCCTGCCGGTCAGTCGAGTCGATGAAGCCGATCGCGCCCGCAGGCACTCCCGCCTCCTGCGCCGCCTGCGCGAGAAGCGACGCAATCGCCGTATTCGAGCGGATCGCCTCCTTGCCGCCGCGCAGCAGCACGGCGTTGCCCGACTTCAGGCAAAGCCCCGCCGCATCTGACGTCACATTGGGACGCGCCTCGTAGATGATGCCGACGACGCCGAGCGGCACGCGCACGCGACGGATTTCGAGCCCATTGGGGCGCACCGTCGAGAAGTCGCCGCGCCCGACGGGATCGGCAAGAGCTGCCGTCTCGCGCAGACCCTGCGCCATCGCGTAAATGCGACTCTCATCAAGCATAAGGCGGTCGAGGTAGGAGCGCTTGATCGCCTTCTTCATGCGCGCCTCTTCGAGATCTTCGGCGTTCGCATCCAAGATGAGACGCATCCGCTTTTCGAGCATATCCGCCATGGCATGAAGCGCCCTATTCTTGTCCTCAGGCTTCATGACTGCCAGAAGTCTCGACGCCTCCTTCGCCGCCTGTGCCTTTTCCTTGACCAACGCCTCAATGTCCATGATGAACCCCTCCCCATACTGAAGCCCCGACGCTATGCGGGGCTTCAGACCATCAGAACCATATTGTCGCGGTGGATGACCTCCTCGTGGATCTCGCCCTCGATGAGTCCTGCGAAATCGCGGCTCTTGCGCCCTGCAATCTTCTCGATCTGCTGCGCACTGTAATTGACGATGCCGCGCGCAATCTCCTGCTGACGCGCTGACAGCACGCGCACCGTCGTACCCGCCGCGAAGCCGCCCTCGACGGCGCGGATGCCCGCTGCCAGAAGGCTTGAGCCATGCGTGCGCATCGCCTCCTCGCAGCCCTCGTCGACGATGACGTCGCCCGCGATGCGCTTGCCGAAGGCGAGCCAGCTCTTTCTGACTCGAAGATGCGACTCCTTCGCCGGGAATACCGTGCCCACAGACTCACCCGCAAGGACAGCGGAAATCACGTCATCCTTCGCACTCGGAGCGATGACAAACATCGCGCCCGCATTCACGGCGATCTTCGCCGCCTCGATCTTCGTCGCCATGCCGCCCGTGCCGAAGGAAGAGCCGGCACCGCCCGCCATGCACTCAATCTCTGGGGTGATCTCCGCGACCTCAGGAATCAATCGTGCTGTCTTGTCTTCCTGCGGATTTGCCGTGTAAAGCCCGTCAATATCCGAAAGAATGAGCAAGGCGTCGGCGTCGATAAGCGTCGCGACCGTCGCCGACAGCGTGTCATTGTCGCCGATCTTGATCTCGTCGACGGCGACGACATCGTTCTCGTTGATGACGGGCACGGCGCCCATGGCAAGAAGTTCCAGGAGCGCGTTGCGCGAATTGGCATACTGATGGTGACGCGCGGCATTCTCCTTCGTCAGGAGCACCTGCGCCGCCGTCTGTCCGTAGTCGGCAAAAAACTTTTTATAAAGCATCATGAGGCTCGACTGCCCGATGGCCGCCAAGGCCTGACGCGCGGGAATCTCCGCCGGCTTCTTCTGCAGGCCGATGCTGTCCATGCCGATGGCGATGGCGCCCGAGCTCACGAGAACCATCTCGCGCCCCGCGTTCTTGAGGTCGGCGATCTCGCGCACGAGGCGATCCATGCGCCGGAAGTCAGGCTTTCCCGACGCACGCACGAGCGTGCTCGTACCGACCTTGACGACGATGCGCTTCGCCTCGCGCAAACGTTCGCGTGCATTCATACACCATGCCTCCCTCGAAGAACCGCTGATACGTTCAGCCGCCGATCTTCACACAGCTGCACTTCTCTTTTCACCGCTACTCGCGGTACTCGAACTCCATATCGCCGATATGAACCGTCATTCCTTCTTTGATGCCGCGCTCCTTCAAGAGCGCGTCGATCTTCTTCATGCGCCATATATACTGGAAGCGGCGCACCGCCTCGTCGTTGCCGAAGTTCGTCATGGCGACGAGCTTTTCCAACGCCTTGTTCGAGACGATGAAATCGGCGCGGTCGTTGCGCGTGATCGTCACGGCGTCCTCGTCTGCCTCCGCATCAAATGAGGCTTCGTAAACGCGCACCTCTTTCGCTTCCTCCTGCGGCTCGTCCTTCAAGGTTTCGAGCGTCTCGCCCACATAGTCGATGAGTTCCTTCAAGCCCTGACGCGCAGCCGCCGAAACGGCAAAGATACGAATGCCCTCCTTCTCAGCCAGGGCTTCAAGGCGCGGCAGATTCTCAGCCGCTTCGGGCAAGTCCATCTTGTTGGCGACGAGGATCTGCGTGCGCGAGGCGATCTTCTCGCTGTACTTTTTGAGCTCCGCATTGATGCGGTAGTAATCCTCGACAGGATCGCGCCCCTCGATGCCGGAAGCATCGACAAGATGCAGGATGAGACGCGTGCGCTCGACATGGCGCAGGAAGTCGTGCCCGAGGCCCGCACCGTCCGCCGCGCCCTCGATGAGTCCCGGGATGTCCGCCATGACGAAATTCTTCTCGTAGTCCGTCTGCACAACGCCGAGCACGGGCACGAGCGTCGTGAAGTGGTAAGCGGCAACCTCGGGACGCGCCGCCGAAACCGCCGTGATGAGGCTCGACTTGCCGACGCTCGGATAGCCGACGAGTCCGACATCGGCGAGCAGCTTGAGCTCCAACAGAAGCTCCTTGCTCTCTCCCGGTTCGCCAAGCTCCGCAAACGTCGGCGCACGGTTCGCCGGATTGGAGAAGCGTGCATTGCCGCGCCCGCCACGTCCCGCCTTCGCAATGACGGCCTCTTGACCGACCTCCGTGAGATCGGCGAGCACCGCGCCCGTCGCCGCATCCTTGACGAGCGTTCCCGGCGGCACCTTGATGTAGCACGGTTCGGCGTTCGCGCCCGTCATATTCTTGATGTCCCCGTTGCCGCCGTCCTTGCCCTTGAACTTCCGATGATAGCGGAAATCGAGCAAGGTGTTCATATTGCGGTCGACGACGAAGACGATATCCGCACCGCGGCCGCCGTCACCGCCCGAAGGCCCGCCCTTGGGAATGAACTTCTCGCGGCGGAACGCCGACTTTCCCTTGCCGCCGTCCCCCGCTTTCACGCTGATCTTCGCACGATCGATAAACTGCATCGCTGCCTCCTTTCAAGAACGCCCTCGGCGTCGTCCCTGCGCCCTTGATGCACATGCCTCAGCGCCGCAAAACCTGCGGCGCTGGAGCATGAGCGCCAAGCGCTCCGAACCTCAGATAGAAAAAGATACCTGCGTCGCAAAAGGCGCAGGTACTCTTTCTTGCAACATATTTAAGGAAGCGCCAATAAACTCAGCACCTCCTTAAGCCTTAAGCCGTCGGATAAACGCTGACCTGGCGGTTGTAGCGACCCTTGCGCTCAAAAGCGACCTTGCCCGCCACCTTGGCGAAAAGCGTATCGTCCTTGCCGATGCCCACGTTGTGACCCGGATGGAAATGCGTGCCGCGCTGACGCACGAGAATGCTCCCCGCCGTCACAACCGTGCCCGCGTGCTCCTTTACGCCGAGGCGCTTGGACTCGCTGTCACGGCCGTTGCGCGTGCTGCTCACGCCCTTCTTATGCGCGAAAAGCTGCAAATCAAACTTAAACATGGATCTCACCTCTCTTTGTATGAAATCTTTACGGCGTCGGGCTCGATCTTTTCGATCTCCTCCAACCCCAGCCGCATTGTTTCCAACACAGCTTCGGTGAAATCGTCGGGCGCTTCCTTGAGCTTCAGGAAAAAGTCCCCGCTCGCGACACGATAGCTTACCTCGCGATGCAGATGCTTTCCTATGCCGAGAAGAGCTGTCTGCACGATGGAGGAAACTCCCGCACAGACGATGTCGGCGCCATATTCGCCGTTGTGCCCCTTGACCCGGCAGCCCGATATTTTCCCGTCTTGACGCTCGATCTCGATCTCGATCATCAAGCTTCAATCTTTTCGATAACGACCTTCGTGAAAGGCTGACGATGACCCTGACGACGACGGTAGTTCGACTTCGCCTTGTACTTGAAGACGAGAATCTTCTTGTCCTTGCCCTGCGCCTGAACCTTGCCCGTCACCTTCGCGCCCTCGACGAGCGGACGGCCAACCTTGACGGTATCGCCGTCAACAACCGTCAGAACCTCATCGAACGTCACGCCCTCGCCCTCTTCAGCGCTGAGCTTCTCGATGCGGATGACATCGCCCTCGGCAACGCGGTACTGCTTGCCTCCGGTCTTGATAATAGCGTACATGAAAACACCTCCCTGCGTGTCACTCGCCGACTACGGTACGGCAAAGCCGTTTCAAAACCCCGCCGAGCGGTTGAAAAATGCTGCGTGAAAGACGCACACATCTACCGTAAGATAATATCATAGGAGACGGGAAAAGTCAAACGCTTTCAATAACTGGCAAAGACAGCTGCAACTTGCGGAAACAGATGCCGTAGCTGTGAGGAGTCTTCTTACTCTTCAGCATATTGCTTTCCAGGGTGAAGTCCAGAACTACAACAGGAGGGATATTTTTATTCGCTGGCCATGTCTCGATAGTACGATCCCCCTAATATCCTCTTCACTTAAAAGATTTTTACTCCACACCCAATGCCTTGAATACGGCATCTTCCGCGCTTTGATAGGGTATCAGCTGAAATGCACTCATGAGTTCCGGCGGGACGGTAGCAAAATCGTTGAAGGAGGTGCTGGGGAGAAGGATTTTCTTTGCGCCGCTGTCGAGGCATACCTGCATAGCATTAGCCAATTCCTCGGTTTTCATGATCGTCCCGCTGATGCTGATTTCACCGAGGACGGCCAAGGAACTCTGCACAGACTTGCCTAAAGCAATGGAACAGATGGCGATGAGGGTAGGCAAAGCCAGCTTATTCGTCATTCCAATTCCCTGCAAGTCTTGATAGTTAATGATGTAATCCTTGCTGGTTGTCTTGATCGCTCCACTGATGCGACTGCCGTTCGCCTTGAGGAAATTGAACGCCGTATTGACTGCCTCTTTGGCTTCACGGTCAGACCCCAGTCCCGTACGCTCCAATCTGCCGTTTCCCGGAAGCATCTGGCTCTCCAAGCGAAATACGCCCATCATGCCGGACTTGCCATGGGACACGGTATACACTTGCCCCGGATTGCATAGTCCTTCCGGGATGAGTTTGCCGCTGCCCTGCTCCGGCACGGAGACATAATGCTCACACATATCCGAAAGATCAATGTAGGAGAAGTTCACATCATAGAACTCCATGCCGCCCAGTTTTTTTAGTTGCTCCTTGACTCTGCGGCGCATTTCCAAGGAAATTTGCAGAACTTCCTCCAATTCCTCTTTGCTGAATTTGCCGTTCGGATAGAGCAGTTTCAAGTAGCCGTCAAGCATTCGGCGCACGGCGATGGTATCTCGCTGATTCAGGTTCTTTCCCAGGCGGAAATATTTATCAAGGGCATCGCCGTACTGTTCTTTCCGAAGCTCTCGAATGAACTCGGCAAGATAGTCGCTGATGAAGCCATAATCATCGGTGAAATGTTCCGGGCGAAACTTTGAAATCTCCCAACCGGGCAAATAACAATGAAAACGATCCAAAAAAGCTGTATCCGTCCCCATCTCCGAAGGGAACGGTTCAAAAAGGCTGCTGGTCTTTAAGAGCACATCGACACTCTGATTGATATTGCCTACGAACACCATCGAAGCAGAGGCAGCCTTTTCTTCCTTGCCACGAGCGAAGGATCCCGAGGCCATGTAATCCTTCATGATTTGGATGCCGTCTTTATCCTTGAAATGGATGCCCGCCACCTCATCAAAGGCAACACAATCCCATAATCCCACCAATCCCACGGTCTTTCTCGCCATATTGTAAAAGAGATTGGCTACCGTGGATTGTCCTCCGGACACGAGGATGCTGTTCGGGGAGATTTCTTTGTAAAGATGGGACTTGCCTGTGCTGCGAGGGCCCAATTCGCACAGATTGAAGTTATTTTCCACCAAAGGAATCATGCGAGTGATTAAGAGCCACTTCTCTCGCATCTTGAGTTCGTCCGGCTCCATGCCGATGGAGCGGAGCAGCACATCCATCCATTCTTCTTTGCTAAATGCGGCTCGTCCTTCCTTCAGTTCCGTCATTTCGATGTGCGGCATCTGGATAGGCGTAAGTTTCCTTATTTGTACAGGATTCCCGTTGGCTTTCTCTTCCTCCACAAACTCATAGTCAAGCTGGACAATGCACCAAATGCCGCCGCAGAGCAAGCGATCGTACTTCTCCGGGTATTCATCGGCGATTGGCACATTGGTAAGTCCCAGATTCGAAAAGTTAGCCACATAGATGTTCTTCTTGATGTCAAGCCGCACGGTAAGGGAATCAATAACCGTATGGCTGCCTTGGCTGCGTAGCTTGGAGAGTATCTTTTGCGCTTCATCGGGACGGACGAAATTATCCGCCAGTATTCTCTTGACCTTTTGGATGCCGCCTTCGATAATCTCCTCGTCATCCGAGCTGCAATACTGCCCCAGCAAGAATTCAAGGACATAGACGGGGACATTCGCCCCTTCTTTTATTTTCTTGGTGAGGTCTTTGCGGACGATTTTGCCGTCAAAATGCTCACGGAGTTTCCGCTTGAGGATTTCCCTCGTGCTGTCTGTACCCTCTTGGGTATCGGTAACTTCCGGCTCATCTTGGAGCAGCATATCGTCCATTTCCTTTTCTTCTGCCATAAAATCCATATCCTCGCTCCATCTTAGGGAATCACGGATAAATTCAGTTCCCCATCTTCACACATCCAGGTGACTCCATTATACTCAGCACTTCCCTAGCTAAAAAAATCAAATTCATCCACCGCAAAGGCGATATCAATGGAGAATTCCTCCTGCCTGACGGGCAAACCACTCTCGTCGGCGATGACCAGATAGTAGTTTTCTTTGCTGTCGTATTTGAGCGACTTCAAATTAAAACCTACCCTAAATGTACGTCCTTCGGCATGATCCGAAGTCTTATCGGCGATAATGTGCACCGTATCGCTGACAACTTTCCCGTTGCTGTCCGTAAAGTACACGGCATAAACAGCCGCCTCTCTATTTCCCACCGCAGCCTCTTTCTGATAAAAATTCAGTGAGAATATCATATTGCTGATTTTTCTGCTGGAGGATAAGAGGCTTAGCGTTACAGGCTTAGTGTCGTACCGTGCTTTATTTTTTTTGTATTCCTTGGAGTCGTTTCTGAGATAACGGTAGTCGATCAGCGGCACGACCATCTCTTGAAGGCTTATCCCGCCATGTACGAAATTCAGGCCGCCGCCCTTCATTTTTATGCGAAGGTTGCCACGAGGGGCGAATGCATCATATTCCGTATCCCCATCCAAGAATTTTACAGGCAGAAGATACTCCGGCGCAGCGCCTTTCCGCACGATGACATAGCGGCGGGCGATGTCCACATCCTGGCTGCTCTTTGTAATTTTATCCACCTTGTCATCTTCCCGGAGCGGATTAAAGGTGTAGAGAAAGCCGTGGTCAGCGGTAATGAGGATGCGTGTCCCGCTGAACTCACCGGTAATGATCCGCACCATATTCTTGATTTCTTCGATGGCCTCGCCGCACGCCCCAAAGATAGAACTTTCGCTATGTCCTGCCTCGTCGATGGTATCGTGGTAAATATACACCACATCCATGCCGCGTACCAAGGCGCTCCGCTCCGGCCGCTTCATGCCGAGCATATCCTTATATTTCAGTGCGACGCTTTTGGGATTGGCAGCTTTCAGAATTTTATCCCGTCGGGGCGCTTCTGTCGATTCGCCGTCCGCCAAAACGGACAATCTGCCGGCTTTTTCCTCCACGGAAAGTCTTTTATGAGGCAAGAGCGCCGCCATGCCGAACTTGGTAATCGTGGGGAATATTCCCTGCATGGAACCAAGTTCCACCTTGCTCTGTGTTTCCCGTCGGAGGTCGTCGGCAAGTTCAGCAGCCACTTCATAGCGGAGCGCATCGGAAATTATGACATAAACTCTCGAATCCGCAGGATAAACCTTGTGACGGTAAAAATCTGTCTGCATGGGAATATCAGGGGCTTTTCCGTGTGCAGAAAGACTCTCCTCTACAGCGTTCAACCAACTTGTTCCAAGTTCCTCCAAAAACCAGTTGACATACAGCCCTTCTGCCATATCTTTGATATCGGCAAACATATCCGATAAATCCGCATGGCAATTTTTCAAACTGGCGTCGTAGCTTCGGTGAAATAGACGATAAAAGGTATCGAAGCGATAATATTCCTCGGTGTATCCCTGCCAGATTTTTTTCGGCTCTATCGCATGGAAGCCGTCTGCATGGCTATTGAAAAACTCTTGCATATTCGCTGCTTGGTATAGCCCTTCGTAAAAATTGCGGCTTACCTCATACCAAGCGAAGGTACGCCGCTTTTCCACGATTTCCTTGACGAATTTCGGATCGATGACGTTTTTCTCCATATCCCGCATGAGCTTTACGAGGATAATCTCGTTCACGCAAGGGAATATGGCAATATGCAACAAATCAGCGATTTCAAGTTTCATAAATCGCTCATGAAGATTCGCTTCAGACTCTGCAAATTCGGCAATTTCGTGCAAAGCATGATGGTCTTCGGCATAGAGCCAATCGGAAACAAGGTCATAGCAAAAAGCCGCATGAGCCGTGGATATATATGTATCCAGCCCCTTCAAAAATTCCTGCCGCAGGGTGCGGCTGACAGCTGTCAGAAGGATATGGACAGCCAATGCCCCAAGGGTGGGATTTTCCTGCGTGTACCCCGTACCCTGGGCAACCATACGCCAAAACACATCGGCAATATGGTAGCCTTCAAAATCCTGCCACAGATTATTGGCTGAATGATTTAGTCCTGCCTTCAGAACCGCCTTGATAATTCCGGCGGGCTTTGCGTCTTTTATCCCCACCAAAGCCGCCATGATCGAGAGGTGCAATCCTCCGGCAGTAGTGGGAAGATTCGTCTGCGCCGTTATTTTCTTGCGGCGTTCCTTGGCGTTCATAAATTTGCGGTAGGGCTTGATGGCACTTCTAAGGCTCGGCGTCTGCGGCAGTCCCATCTCGCTCAGCCACATGGAAATGAGGTCAGCGCGGAACTCTTCGCTGTACAGTTCGATATCCAAAAGCCAATTATCCTCCGGCGTTTCGTAGGCGAAGGGAGAATAGAGAAGATAGTTGCTGTCCGTATCGTCCACGGCGAGAAGTTTTTTCACAGAAAAATAATTTGTTCCTGTGAGAATGGCAATTTTGGCATTGTTCAGTCGTATCTCGTCGATTTTATCGACAAACTCCTTCTCCTCGTCATGCCAGACGATCATGCGCCGCCGATAAAACTCCGGCAAAGGCTCGGCAAAGCGGCGGTTTAGGTCGGCGATAATCTGTTCTATGTCCATGTCATTCCTCACTCATCGGTATTTGTCGTGATTCTTTTCCATGTCTATGCGGAGTGCTGTCAGGGAACCTCGCAAAATCGCTTTTGAACCTCGCAAAAACACGCCCAGCCTTATAAGCGGCTCACGTGGCTTAAAATCAAGGTTTGGCGGGCGGGAAAGGCATTGCTGTGGCTTGAACCTCGCAAAATTGCCCCTGAACCTCGCAAAACGCCGTTCTAACCTCGCAAATTTTCTATTCCGTCAATAGAGGCTGTCTTTACGCAATCCCCAAACTCCATTTCTTCCGTAATCATCATAATGCACTTAACTGCGTAGATGTTTTATTGGGAATTGTCCATAAACACTATCATCATTCCATTCATCGATATTGACAACATCCACCGCTGCAATCAGCTTAATACCTGTATCCATCATTTCCTGTAATTTAAATGGGAGGTGTTTTTTCAGGCGATTTCGTAACGCTTTGCGAGAAGCAGAATCCCCCTTTGGATACTCTAACACAAAGATATAATGTATTGGCTGTTCTTTTTCCAATAATCGTAGGTAATGCAGAGAATCGTAATATTTACTCACAATTTTATTGAAATTAACCGGTTGAAACGGATCATACTCCGTATCTTTCGTCGCATGAGCACGTGCTTCTGGCACATTTGCGTTTTTGTATTCTACAAGTAGGATACTATCTGGAGTTTCAATCACAAAATCAGCATCGCATAATATGCTTGGCAAACCACAGGCATGATAGGCTTTGTGTATTTCATCACTTGCCCAAACTGCATTTCTGCAATCAAATCCATAGTGTCTCTTCTCTTCTATCAAAAAGTCAGGCATGATTTTACCTCACATATCATATATATCGTCTAAAAGCTTATTAAACGCCGCAATGATCGCATTGTTCTTCAGGTCTGCGAATCTATACGACTTTTCATATTGCAGTACGCCTGTACTATTGTCAAGAGAAAGAGAATGAAACACTATACTATCTTCCATGGCTTTTTTTACCTCAAAATAGTTTGCAATCATATAGTTATGGGTTGAAATGAAAATCTGTACGTCCCTACGTTGAAGCTCTAACAACATCTCTACAATGATCGGAATATATGTTGGATTGATATTTGCTTCAGGTTCATCCCAAAAGAGAATGGCACCTTTCTCTAAAGCTCCGTTTTTTACCAGTTGCCATAAAAGAGCCATTTTGCGAATACCTTCTGCAACAAGATTAAACTCCTGTTTGGAGCTGCCGCTCATCAGGTAAAACTCATCGCGTCTGACATCATACTGTACCTTCCCATGAATTATTTCTTGCAGGTGTTTAAGCATTGCCTCTTTTGCTGCGTTATTTCTGCCAACAGAAACATCAATCTTTGCAGCATTGATTATATCCAAATAAGTATCATCAAAACGAATATTATTTTTCTCTGAAGCCGCATTCAGGTTATAACTATGGGACAGTATTTCTTTTGCAGGAATGAAAATACTGCTTAAATCAGCAAAGGATTCTTCCCAACCAAATTCGCCGGTTACATCTGCATCCCATTTCTTTGTTTTTCCATGAAAGGAGGCGGTCATAATTCGTTCCTGCGTACTATCAGGATTACCCGCGACAATGCGAATCATCGCGCTGCGGTTTCCCTGTTTTCTGGTAATGAGCCGCGAAATCTTGTAGTCATCGGGAAGCATAGTCGCGACAAGCTTTTGAGCAAAGGAGGTCTTCTTATTGACACTTTGGCAAGCTGAGTATAGTACTTTCAGAATATGCGTTTTTCCTGTTCCGTTCTCGCCAATAAAAACATTGATACCGGGGTCAAACTCAATCTGTTGATCCTCAAATACTGTGTAGTTATCAAGTTTAATTTTCTTAATAATCATCACTATTACCTCACTTACTTGATCTTCGCCAATACATCCTGAAGAATCGCGTAGTTGTGCTTCACGCCGTCGTCCAGGTCGATGGCGATCATCTGGTCGGCGAGGTGGTGGATTTTTTCCTCGTATTCCAGGAGTTCCTTGGCTTGGGCTTCCACAGCCGCCAGTTTCTTTCCGGCTTTCACCTTGTCCCCTGCAGTGGCGGCGTTATCCCGTGCCTGTTCCAGACTCTCGATGGCGGTGCGGTAGCGCGATTGCTGCTCGTGGACATAGTCCGTGCGGATGCGGGCGATGGTGTCCGGGCAATAGCGGTGCATATAGACGAGGCACTTGAAACCGTTTTTCTTCCCGCTGTCAAAGAGCCAGTAAATCGGGCGTTTTTGATACGTCTTGACGTGATCGGCATAGAAACCCGTGAGGAAGTAGCTTCGGATGACCTCGCGCGAGCTGCCCCTGCCGCCAAGGGCATCGGCGATGAATTGCAGATTCTCTTCCAAGGTTTCCTTGCCGAAAACTGTCGCGATAAACTCCACGAACCGACCGACAATATCATCGTCAAAATATTCATCGTCACATATTGGGATGATGGCATCCTCATCCGGCAGAAACGTCCTATACTTGCTGTCATCCCATGCGCCCCCGGCATAGGCAAGCCCCGGCGTATCGAGGGAGTAGCGGCCAAACATGCAGCCGACGGCGTAGGAAATCAAGCTCCGTATATCGCGTGGAAGATCGGCTCGCCGCACAGTCACATCCTTGTCCTCGACCTCGGGTGTGAGTTCATCCGCGAGGCCGTAGATGTCAATAAAGATGCGGTTGAGTTCTTCCTCATTGGCTTTCAGTGTGATGAATCGTCCCTCGAAGTCCTGCGCCACAAAGCGATACACATATTCGATGGTGATTGCACCGTCATTACCCCAATAGCTACAACTTAGGGCTTTTTGCACGATGGGATGGCAAGCGAAGTCCCATGAGGTTTCGAAAGCGTCCCAATCTCTTCGAGAAATGGAGATATTTTCCTTCGCGAGTCTTTCTACTTGCGGACGCTGTGCTTCGTCCATAATAACCGGGATACTCCCCGCAGCCCCATTAGAAAAATTTATTGTAGGAGCAATAAGCGACGCAGTAGCCTCCGCATACTTCGAGTTTAGCATTCCCAAAAGATAATACTGGTTTTTTTCTGTTGTTAGTGCAATTGGACCAGCATCCCCCATAACATGAGCGTTATCAATAATTGCCCTAAAGCTCGGCTTGTATGACGTAACAAGACTCCATGTAATGCATGGTCTAAAGTATAGTTGCGCATTAATATTGCCAGCACCTTTGAAATTGGCGATTTTTTCACCGTCATAGCCCCAATTTATGACATATTCATTATTCCCATACCATTTTCTATATTCACCCCCCTTATTATATGGCTTTTGCTGATGAAATAACTTCGTGTAACTAATCTCATACCAAAACTTAAGCCACAGATCATTATTACCTGTAAACATCCCTTTTCTCGTTGGTGCTATGTGTGTAAGCGATATCCCAGTATCAAAAGTTTTTAAGAAAGCCTCACTCACCCAATAAGTCACCGGACTTCCTGGAATCTTGACAAAATTTTCCTGCAATGCAGTAAATTCCCCTTGTTTAATGAAAAACTTCTTCTCCTTTTCCTCAATTCTATCAACCGCTCCCTGTTTCTCAAAGAGTCGTTTATATGTACCTTTATAACGCTCAAGATGCTTTTTCGCAATCACAAAAGCAGTTGTACCAAAATCCGAACCGAAAACTCCCCGCCCCAAATGAAGCATAGACGAATACGTATTATGTTGTATAATGGAACAACGCAACTTTTCATAGCTGGAAATAAACATCCACACAGGGATATTGATCATCGCCATATAGCCGCTATCTTGACATATAAAGAGCGTCTTTTCCATGAAAACAGTGCTTAAGTCACTCTTCGTATCGGGATAATTCTTCTTTACAAATGCCGACAACTTCGCGGACATATTGCTCGCGCCCATATACGGCGGATTTGTCACTACGACGTCATACTTCGCCGAGAGCCACTTTGCCTGTTGAATCAGCGGCAGAATCCTTTGATCGACTTCGTCGATCCACGCCCGAAAGAGGAGATTTCCTGCCTCCTGCCTAGCTTTCTCGATAAAGTCCACAAGTGCATCATAGCGATCTGCCTGGACCGTCAGAATAGAGCCATATTCCTTGGCATCTTGGAATGTTTCAATCAGATAATCCGCCATACGGATGAAATCGTCCTCAAAGGTGAGCTGCCCGGAAACGAGACTGTCCCCTGCCGTCTCCGCCCAAGTCTTAAGTCCGTTGCTCTCTTGGATTGCCATCACATTCGGCTGAATCCCACGGCTGAAAAAGCGGCGGTCATACTGACGCGCCTTCATCATCACGGCAAAATAGGCAAGCTGTGCCGCACGGTCGTCGATGTCGAGGCCATAGAGGTTGTTTTGCAGAATGGACGCTGCGGCTTCACGAGCCGTATATCCATAGTCCTCGTAAATCTTCACAAGCACGTCAAACATATAGCAGAGGATATGTCCGCTGCCCATGCAGAGGTCGATGCAGCGAATGTTCTCCGGCTTGAGGTTGGCAGATTCTTTGCGCATCTCAGCAAGCTGTTTCTGCACAGACTCCTCCTGCTCAGCTTCAGGCAGATAGTATTTCCATTCGCCTTGCAGGCTTTCGTTCGGATGTCCTTCGAGCCACAGACGACCGAGGGAATTCTCCACCATATAGCGCACGATCCAGTCGGGAGTGAAAAGCTGCGTGGCGGCGGGGATTTTTTCCTTCGTCACCTTGATATTTTTCTTGAGATCGGCAAAAACCTTGTCCTTCGGCTCAGTGTTGTAGTATTGGTACAGCCAGCCGATGATCTGCACCTGATCGTGCCAGTCCTTTTCGGGAATACTTCCCGCATCGCCCTGCTTGACAAGCCGCTCAATCACGCTGCCCTCGCGGAGCAGATTGTCGGGCAGCAGCAATTCCGTGAAATCTTCCAGTCGCTGAAACATTCCCGGCAGGATTTCATTCAGGGCATTACACTGCACGATGATAAGATAGCGAAAGAGCGCCTCCTCGTCATTGCCTTCCTTCAAGGCATAGACTTTTTCCTTGTCCAGCCCCGGCAAGTCGAGATGAATCGCCTCGGCGAGAATCTGCGGCTTGAACTCTCCGGCATCGTTGGTGAATACCCGCACATGCGAGGGCAGATAGCCGTTGACCTCCATGAAGCGAAGTGCGGCGAAGCGGTTGAACCAAGTGTAGGCCGCTTCTTCCATCGTCTGCTCGTAGCCGTGCGCCGCCACTTTCTCGATGAGCGCAGCCCGCTGCTTCTTCTCGATATCGGAGAGAAGGCGACCGTCAACGCTGTCCGCTTCGGGGTCAGCAGGGATTTCAGGGGCAATGCCATAGCGCATCGCCTTCTTCGACACACGGTCGATCAGCTCGCGCCTTGCCCATACCGCATATTTCTTTATCGCATTCTTGTTCATCGCACTCTCCCCTGTTCCCTGCCCTAATCCAGTCGGATGCCGTCGCAGTCCTTCAGCATGGTCTTCATGCGCCGCCGGATATGTTCCACATATTCATCAATGTCCGCATCTGTTTCGATCGTGCGCTTGGGGAACATCGACTGACGATAGACCGATTTGATTATTTTCTTCGGCTTTTTGCCTGCCGTAACCGATGGTTTCTGTTCTTCTTCCCGCTTGTCATCCTCTTTGCAGAGGTTCTCGATGCGAGATATAGCCTCGTCCTTGCGCAGCCAAATATTGGGCATTTGACCGTCCATGAGGGTCAGCCCCCGGATGCCAGCGATATACTCTTTCTTGTGAGCGAAATAGCCCTCTTCTTGTTGAAGGATGTCCCTCGCCTTTCTCTCGGTCTTGGCTTTGGTGCGGATTTCTTCCAGGCAATCATCGACAATCTTCAGAAGTTCCTGCCTCTTTTCCTCCAACATGGCATCGTGCTTGGCATGTACCTTCGCCAACAGGTCGTTCAGCTCCGGCAACCGCCCATAGTTGAAACCGCCGCCGTCTGGAATCAAGGTAATGAGACGAATCGTGTTGAGCGCCTCCTCTGCCTCTTTATCCTTGGCGATGTATTCAAGGTCGTGTTGGAGTGCTTCCTCGTACTTCACCGCCTCGTCAAAAAGCGCCTTCTGATTGCTGAAAAAGGATTCGACATTCTGCACCTTTTCTTTCAGATCATAGATCGCATCCTGCTTTTTGATTACGTAGTCAATGAGCGCCATATTATCCTTGGCGTGCGAGAGAAGCTCCTTCATGGCATCTACCGCCGAAGAAACCAGGAGTTTATCGGGGTATTTGCGCCCCACATAGAGGGCGAGGAGGTTTTCATACCGCGCCTTTTCCCCCTCGAATCGGACTGTGATGTGGCGGATCAGCCCATCCTCGTCCTCGGGCACGTCCATCTCATCGAAGTAATCGCGCAGGAACTCTCGGACTTCGCGGATTTTGGCAAGAGATACCGTCTGGCGCTTGGAGACGATGGTGCTCCCTATCTCACTCTTTTTATGAAGCATCTGAGGGAGTTTCGGATCATTCGGCTGGATGGTACTGCCGCCATATTTCACGGTGACCTTCTGCTCGTGGATAAGCTGCGCCACCACACAGGCGATGTCCAATTCCTTCCAACCGTAGGGAATCCCCTTATAGCGGCTCTGGATGTCCTGCATCGAGGTGCGCAGTTTTTTGGCATGCTGTATCTCCAGATATTCCTCCACCTTGACAGCGGCTTCGCTGTTCGCTTCCGTGCCGAAGAGGGTCTGCTCCGTACCGCGCAGGATGGAGGAAATATCTGCCTCGCTGTCCGCATTTTTACGAATCAGAGAAAGGTCGCTGTAGACATGGTCGACGAGATACTCCAGAGCCTGATCGATCATCCCCTTGGCATCGCCGCCTTTCAGCAGCAGATGTTCTCCGTCCACATAAAACTCCGCCGTTTCTATGGCCTTGACGAGTTCTTTTTTTGCTTCCCATTCGTACTTTTGCGCCTCTTCCTGATGGCTTTGGATGATGGATCGCACCGACGGAGGAAGCTGCGTCATATTTTTCTGCTTGACGTACTTTTGCACCTTCATGGCGTTTTCAAGGGATTGATAGTAGGGTGTGTCGACGAGAACGACCAAAGCCTGCCCGACGGATTCGGCGGTAAGACGCAGGTCTGTTTTTTCGACGGCGTCTGCGGCTACCGTGAGGATTTTGAGTTTCATGCCGCCCGTCGCTGTGCCCACGACTGTGTTATCCACCATCCTGTCAAGGGGGAAATCATATTTGCCGCCATAGCGATATTTCTTGGCTGTATAAATATCGCCAAAAACCATGCTGCCGATTTTGGACACGACGGCGGCGGTATCCACGACGGTATTGCGGTAAATGTCGCGCTGAATATCCTGTTCCTCGTCGGTGAGGAAGCTATAGATTTCCCCTGCGCGGCCGATATAGTTCTGCGTGAGGAGCCGCTCAAGGGACGCGCCCACCCGCTCCCGCACGGCGATTTTATCGAGACTGATCTTATCCGCCATAAGGATAACAAGATTGTCGAGGGTCGCTTTCACATCATCCACATAGCGCACGAGGTAGAGGAGTTTCAGCACAGCCACATCCTGCATTTCCAGGCCATGTCCTGCCTCGGCTGCCCGTTCTGCCCGCTCGATGACCTGGCGAATGGAACTGTCAAGGAAGGTATGCACCGTATCATAGAAGAGATGGAAGGGGGCAAGGGCATACTCGTTCTTGTCTTCGATTTTCTGCGCCGCCTCCTGAAATCCCGAGAGCATGGAGCGTTCGCCGCCCGAGAGATGTTTGCCGGAATTGCCGTGCTTGCGGATTTCGGCAAAGACCTTCTGCATGAGGATGAACTGATAGGGGACGAAGGGGAAATTCCGGGCAAATTCGGCGGCGCCGTTGTAGCCGCGAATATCTTTCACCGACTCCGTGAAGCTGAAGAGGTTTTTCAGCACGGAGTCGTTTTGCGTATAGAGAGATTCCAGCTCCTCTTGGGCATCCGGCGTTTTCTTCAAGATACGCTTCTGGATCACCTCATCCGCCGAGGCTGAGGAGAGGGAGAGACGCGTCTTGAATCGCGCCTGAATGCGGGAGAACTCATTTTCCCGCGCCTTGATGACCTCGTCGATGGCTTCCTGCCCGGTGCAGACCACCCAAACTTTTCCTTTGCACTCAGCTCCGATCGTTTCCACCAGCGACTGAAGATTGAGAAGCAAACTTCTGTCATCGCCAACATACTGCCCCACTTCGTCAATCATAAAGAGCAGCCGAAAATCCTGAGGCTTGGCATCCGAATATTCCTTGATCTCGGATACCAGCTTGGCAATGGAGATGTCCACGGTCTGTGTGCCGTTAAACCAGTTTTCGGCAGCACTCTCACTCATGCCGAGGACTTGCGTCAGAGTGCTGACCACATCGTCCTCAAAGAACGCAAAGGAATCACGGGAGGACAGCCACGATGCGCCGTTCTTTTCCTCGAATACCCGACGGAACTCGGCGGTCTTGCCTTGTTTTTCAATAAACTGCTCCAATTTTGCGACCTTCAAATCTTCACCGTAAAAGCCCAGATAGTGATAAAACATCTTGGCAAATACACGAAGAACAGCCGTTTCGTCCTTTTGTCCTGAACTTTGCACATCAATATTGAAGAGAATGGTGTGTGTTTCTCCACGGGTGACCTTGTCAATCGGCATGAACGCGGCGGCGTCGTCCTCAAATTTCTTACGGAAACGCTCCACGGTCTTTACGCCCTGCACTTCTTTGTTCTCCAGGAGATAGGAGAGCATTTTCAAAAAGTGGGATTTACCGCTGCCAAAGAAGCCGGAAATCCACACGCCAATATCGGAGATATTTTCTTCAAAAGACTCGCCGTAGTTATTGAAAAAAGCGATAACGTGCTTTTTCAGTTCCTTCGTGATGACATATTCATCCAGCTCCTGCACGAGAATGGCGCTTTCATCCTGCTCAACCTTGACTACGCCGTTGATTTTGCGGTCAATGTCCTCGGCGAACATGTTTTTTATCATCATAAGGCACATCTCCTACACTACATTAAAGGCTCGATAATACGGATTGGGCGTCAGCTTGTCGAACAATCTTACATAGCGGCCGTCAAATGTCCCCGGGTACATGACCAGGATCGGCACATCGGAAAAATGCGGCTGCATGGCATCCAAAAGCGCATGAACACGGATAAAGGGAAACGCCTCTCCCACGCCCGTGATGAGAATGACATCGCCGACGTTATGAGGCTCAGCCTTCATTTTTTCGATAAAGGCGAGATTGTTTGCTATACGCGCCAGGTGTCCCAAGACGAATTTATGTCCCTTTTTATTTTCCAAATCGGGAATTTTGTCCGCGATGCGCTTATCCTCGCAAATGGCAAGAAACACTTTGTAAAGGTTGTATTCTATGATGCGGCAACCCGTGCCAACACCCTCCGTCAATTTTTCCGTAAAATGACGGACAGCCATTTCCTCCTTGGGATGATAACAAAAAATGCGAATATTGACCTCGTTGGACAGTCCTTTTCCGTTGAGAAAATCTTGACTCTGCACCAGCTTCCGAAGGGCGTCAAGGCGCTCGTTCAGTTTGCTCATCCGCTTATTCTCCTATCCCAGACAGTTGAAAGCCGGCAGGGCTGCTTCCTGCCCGGACTCTCGTATCGCACGTTCCAAAATCGGGCTGAGCAGCACGGGATTCAACCTCTCCGCTTTAATGCTGTCCAGATACCCGTTTTCCACCAAGATTTTCGTGAGCACCTGCCTGAGTTTTGCAATCGTCTGATCGCTCCATGCAGCCACCCCATCATCCTGCTCCTGCAGCCGCAGGAAAAACCCATGCAAATCCATCTTGCTGAAGGAATGATCCAAATTACGATATTTCTCGCCAATGACCGTGAGCATAAAATCCCATACCAAGCGATATTGGCGCATCATGGCATAAAGACATATTTGCTTTGCCACATCACCGGATTCAGCAGCTATGGCAGTGATCAATGTTTGATCGGACAAAGCTTCCAAGCGCCGCAGGCAAGTAAGAACCATACGGCGAACAGATTTTTCTGTGGGATACTGAAAAAGATTTTCGGAAAAAATCTTCTTTATGATTTCATCCTTTTCAAGTCCTTCATCCAGCAATTTCGCCGTGATTCGCGTTTCGTGAAACAAGAACTGCTCTCGTGTCATGACCGCGCTGTATGGACTGGACGCTTTTCTTTTTCCGTCGATTTCCTGCGGCATGATTCACCTCCAGCTGTATGGTTTCATTTTCTTTGCATAGCAACGATCCCCATTATATCTCCACACTGCAGCAAAGCTTTCAATTAAGGAATCACTGATAAATTCAACCGCCCATCTTTACAGATCTGCGCTGTCCTCTCGTCGTCGACAAATCCTCGACGTAGCACCGCTACGCCTGCGGTTTGTCTCCTCGATAGATACAGCGTATCTGTGCAAATCTGGGCGATCTCATTTATCAGCACTTCCTTACGTTTGCCACATCTCGTGCAAGCATCATCGAATGAAGAAGCCAACAAACTCCGTCGCTAATTCTTCTATCATGGTACGTACTGCGGCGAGCATTGTCAAGGATAAAAATGTGTAAACCTTTAGGACATTTATTCAGCCGTCACGCGAAACGGTATGATTTGCTTTTTACCTGTTTCTCGCAACAGTTTCATCAGGGCGGCATGCTGTACATATGTCCTCACTCTTTACAGAAAGCAATAGGCAGTCTGCTGAGATTCCGAGCTTCTGTAAGGGCGGCTCACCACGCCAAAAGCCCTTCCGCCGAAACGGAAGGGCTTTTCCTATGCAGTTGATCGAAACATCAGTCACGGCCAAACTTGTCCTTCAGGATAACGTCGTGCGAGCCGCCCTCGACGATGCTCGTCGAGGATACGAGCGTGATCTTCGCTTTGTCGCGCAGTTCACTGAGGTTGAGCGCACCGCAGTTGCACATCGTCGAGCGGATCTTGCTCAGCGAGATGTGAATGTTGTCGCGCAGAGAACCGGCATAGGGAACGTAGGAATCGACGCCCTCTTCAAACGACAGCTTGCGGTCACCGCCGAGGTCGTAGCGCTGCCAGTTGCGCGCGCGGTTCGATCCTTCGCCCCAATATTCCTTGTAGTAGGTGCCGTTGACCTTAACCTTGTCCGTCGGGCTCTCGTCGAAGCGCGAGAAGTAGCGGCCGAGCATCATGAAGTCCGCGCCCATCGCCAAGGCGAGCGTCATGTGATAGTCGTGCACGATGCCGCCGTCCGAGCAGACGGGGATGTAGACGCCCGTCTCCTTGAAATATTCGTCGCGTGCGCGGCAGACGTCGATGACCGCCGTAGCCTGACCGCGGCCGATTCCTTTCGTCTCGCGCGTGATGCAGATCGAACCGCCGCCGATGCCGACCTTGACGAAGTCCGCTCCCGCATCCGCGAGGAAGCGGAAGCCTTCGCCGTCAACGACATTGCCCGCACCGACCTTGACATCCTCGCCGAATTCCTTGTGGATGTACTCAAGCGTCTTCTTCTGCCACTCCGAATATCCCTCGGAAGAGTCGATGCAAAGGACGTCCGCACCCGCCTCAAGGAGCGCCGGCACGCGCTCGGCATAGTCGCGCGTGTTGATGCCCGCGCCGACGATGTAGCGCTTGCGCTCGTCGATCAGCTCAAGCTCATTCTCCTTATTGTCCGTGTAGTCCTTGCGGAACACCATGTAGCGCAGGCGCTGGTTCTCGTCAATGAGCGGCAGCATGTTGAGCTTGTGCTCCCAGATGAGATCGTTCGCCTGCGGCAGCGTGAGATTGGCATCTGCGTAAATGAGGCGTTCGAACGGCGTCATGAAGTCCTTGACGGGCGTGTCGAAGCTCATGCGCGTCACGCGGTAGTCGCGGCTCGTGACGATGCCGACGAGCTTGCCGTTCGGCGTGCCGTCCTCCGTGACCGCCATCGTCGAATGTCCCGTCGCGTCCTTGAGCGCCAAGACCTCGCCGAGCGTCGTCGTCGGCTTGATGTTCGAATCGCTGCTCACGAAGCCCGACTTATAGTTCTTGACGCGAGAGATCATCGCCGCTTCCTGCTCGGGCGTCTGCGAACCGTAGATGAAGGACACGCCGCCCTCGCGCGCCAAAGCGATCGCCATCGTGTCGTTCGATACCGCCTGCATGATCGCCGAAGTCATCGGAATGTTCATCTTGATCTTCGGCTCTTCTCCGCGACGGAACTTCACGAGCGGCGTCTGAAGCGAGACATTCGCCGGAACGCACTGCTCCGAGGAGTACCCGGGCACGAGCAAGTATTCACCAAAGGTATGCGACGGCTCTGTGAAATAATATGCCATTTTAACCCCTCATTTCTTCTAGCATCATTCGACCGTGACGGACTTCGCGAGGTTGCGCGGCTTGTCCACGTCGCAGCCGCGCGTGATGGCGGCGAAGTAGGCGAGCAGCTGCAGCGGCACGACCGTCAAGAGAGGAATCAGAAGCTCATCCGTCTCGGGCACGTGGATGACGTGATCGACGTACTTTTCGAGTTCCGTATCGCCCTCGGCGGCAATGCCGATGACAACGGCGTCACGCGCCTTGACTTCCTTGATGTTCGACAAGGTCTTCTCATAGACGCTCTTCTGCGTCGCGAGCGCGATGACGGGCACGCCCTCGACGATGAGCGCAAGCGTGCCGTGCTTGAGCTCGCCCGCCGCATAGGCCTCAGCGTGAATATAGGAAATCTCCTTGAGCTTCAGCGAGCCTTCAAGCGCCACATGATAGTCGAGACCGCGTCCGATAAAGAAGACGTCCTCGTTGAAGCCGTACTGCTTCGCAAACGTCTTGATCGGCTCGACGTCGCTCAGCGTCTCGCTGATCTGCGCGGGAATTTTCGTAAGTCCCTCGATCAAAGCCTCGCTGCGCTCCTTCGCGAGCGTTCCCTTGAGATCTGCCATGTAGACGGCGAGCATGAACATCAAGATGAGCTGCGTCGTGTACGCCTTCGTCGAGGCAACGGCGATCTCAGGTCCCGCCCAGGTGTAGAGCACCTGCGCGGCCTCACGCGCGATGGACGAGCCGACGACGTTCGTGACGGCGAGGCTCTTCGCACCGAGACGCTTGGCTTCCTTCAAGGCAGCGAGCGTGTCGCTCGTCTCACCCGACTGGCTGACGACGATCATCAGGGTGTTCTCGTCGATGATCGGCGAACGGTAGCGGAACTCCGACGCAACGTCAACCTCGACGGGGATGCGCGCGAGCTTCTCGATGTAGTACTTGCCGACAAGACCCGCATGATACGCCGTGCCGCAGGCGACGATGTAAACCTTATTGAACGAGTCGAGGAATTCGCGGCTCCAGCGCAGCTCGTCCATGACGATATGCTTGCCGTCCTTGGCAATGCGCGGCGACATCGTGTCGCGCACGGCCTTCGGCTGCTCGTGAATCTCCTTGAGCATGAAGTGCTCGTAACCGCCCTTTTCCGCCGCCTCGGCGTTCCAGTTGACCTCGAAGACCTTCTTCGTCACGACTTCGCCGCGGCGATTCGTGATATGCACGCCGTCCGCCTTGACGACCGCCATCTCACCGTCGTTGACGATGTAGGTGCGCCGCGTGCGCGCGATGATCGCAGGGATGTCGGACGCGATGAAATTCTCCCCTTCGCCGAGACCGATGACAAGCGGATTGTCCTGCTTCGTGCAGATCAGACGGTCGGGATGCTCGCGCGACATGAATACGAGCGCGTAAGAGCCTTCAATACGAGAAAGCACCTCGCGCACCGAGGCCTCGAAGTCGCCGTTGTAGACTTCCTCCAACAGGTGTGCGACGACCTCCGTATCCGTCTCCGACTTGAAGGAATGACCTTTTTCAATCAAATCTTCCTTCAGCGACATATAGTTTTCGATGATGCCGTTGTGCACAACGGCAAAATTGCCCGCGCAGTCCGTATGCGGATGTGCGTTGCTGTCCGACGGACGTCCATGCGTCGCCCAACGCGTATGACCGATGCCGATATGACCTGCTGGCTCATTTCCTTCGATGATTCGCTTGAGTTCGGCAAGACGACCCACGCATTTTTCCACACGGATCTTCTCCTCGTTCAAGACGGCGATGCCCGACGAATCATAGCCGCGATACTCAAGCTTCGTCAGCCCCTCGATGAGAAACGGCGTCGCCTGGCGCTTGCCGACATAACCAACGATTCCACACATAGGCAAAAACCTCCTAAGTTTCCGGCAGACAAAACGCCTGCCATTCCATATTCATTTCTATTCCTGCCCATCTTATGAACTGCCTTGTCCCCCTCGTCACCAAGGGGCTTTGCAGCTTTTTACGACCGATGCAGCCGAGAGGCATCCGCTGAATGCTCGACAACCTCTTCCTCGTCCCCTTGCAGTACGCTCCTGCAAGGTCTCGCGCTAAGGCATACGCCTTTTCCGTTCTCCCATGCTCCTTCCCATCACCGCGGCCGACAGGCAGACCGCTCATATTCAGCGCATGAAAGCATTTTTTCACGCACCGCATGATGTATATTTTTGCTATTTTAGTTTATCTGCCCTGATTTGTCAATAGGATTCACGCGCCCTCTTTTGCTGCTCGTGATGCACCGTTTCTTTAGGAAGCACTGATAAATTCAGCCACCCATCTTCGCACATCTGGGCGACCTCATTTTATCAGCGCTTCCTTTACATTTCATGAGGAACGTAGACAAAACATCTGCCTCCCTTTATAATAGAAGAAAGTCGCAGCTTGTCTGCGCCTTGGTTCATCAACTACAGCAAAGGAGCTGATCTCTTGAACAATCCCATGTTATCCAAAGTGAGCAGAGCGACGGACGCCGTCTTTTCGGGCGAAGCCGCAAGCTACAGCGGCATCGCCATAAAGAGCACGGGGCTTGTCCTCATCGTCGCGGCTTCCGCCGTCATCACTTGGCTCACGGGCTATGCAACGCCGACGACGACGATGGTCACTGCCGTCATGGGGCTTATCACGGCCTTGATCGTTTCCTTCAAGCCCGGCACGGCGGGGCTTCTCGCACCGCTCTACGCGATCCTAGAGGGCATGTGTCTCGCGTGCCTATCCGTGACGCTTGCGTTCATCTCGCCGAGCATACTCGTCAATGCCGTCATGCTGACCTTCGGCATCGCCATCGCCGCCGGACTCGTCTACGCGCGTGGCCTCGTGACGGTCAACTCGAAGTTCATGCGCATCACGATGATCGCTCTGACGGGCGTCGTCCTCACGTACATTGCGGAAATGGTGCTCGGCTTCTTCGGCATCCACTTCCCGATGCTGCACGACGGCGGCATCGTCGCCATCGCCATCGAACTCGTCATCATCGGCGTCGCGACGCTGTGCCTCTTCATGGACTATGAGCTCATCAACCGCAGCGTGCAGGAAGGCCTGCCGAAAGACTACGAATGGTACTGCGCCTTCTCGCTGCTCGTGACCCTCATCTGGCTCTACGTCGAGATTCTCGATTTGCTGCGAATGCTGTCGGGAAGAGACTGACCTCAACGCAAAGCCCGCCGTTCCTCCAATACTTATCGAAGTGGGGGATGGGCGGGCTTTTTCGCATTTTCTCAAAACAATTCGCCACTCCTTGGCGACACTGGATAGAATGGCGTTTCGATGATATAATAAAGGCAAAGAAGGTGACATTGCATCATGCAGCAGAACGAAGACCTCCCGTCGGAATATCATGCGTCTGATTATCGAAATCCGACGTATGATCAACATGCCAAACGCCTGCTTGCACAAAGAACTATCATGGCACGCCTCCTCAAACGAACCGTGCCGGAATTCAAAGAAGCGACGATTTCCGATATTGCTGAAAAATATATTGAAGGCACACCGCAGATCAGTGAGATTCCTATTGACAGGGATATGACCAATGCGGTTGGAAACACCCCGCGCTCCCCAAAAGAGTTTCTCGGTTCCGCTACGGAAAATATCGGCATCACGGAAGGCTGGATTCGTTTTGACATCCTCTTTCATGCGCGTGTTCCGAAATCGGGCGAGCTCATCACCCTGATCATCAACGTCGAAGCACAACGAACTCAACGAAGCTCCAAACTCGGCTATGCACTCTTGAAACGAGCCATTTACTATGCGAGTCGTTTGATTTCATCTCAGAAAGAAACCGAGTTTACAGGCTCATCCTACGATGACCTCAAAAAGGTCTACAGCATCTGGCTTTGCATGGATTCGCCCGATGGCAAAAGCTCCATCAATCGCTACGATCTCAATGAACATCATATTCTTCATGAATATAAGGCCAATCACGCGGATTATGACCTGATCAGCATCATCACAATCTATCTCGGCGAAGAGCAGCCACCCGATGAAGATTGGCTCATCCGCTTCTTACGTCTGCTGTTCAAAGACACACGAACACCAGCGATGAGAAAGAAGCAACTTCTGAAAGATGAATTCGATATGGATACGACGGCAGATATAGAAGAGGAGATGAAAACGATGTGCAATTTGAGTACAGGCATCTATGAACAAGGCATGGAACGCGGCATCGCCCAAGGCATGGAGCGCGGCATCGCCCAAGGCATGGAGCGCGGCATCGCCCAAGGCATGGAGCGCGGCGCAGAAAACACCCGCAGAGAAACGGCTCTTTCCATGCTCAAAGAAGGACTTCCCGTCGATATGGTTGCACGTATCACAAACTTGTCGATCGAAGAAATCAAAACCTTGCACCAAAAGATGCCCAATTTGAATTGAAAACATCGTCAACCATCGACGATGCAATAAAAATCCCGCGCACCGCAAAAGTGCGCGGGATTTTTATTGCCGTTTGCTGATTTTCCATCAGCGCCGAAAATCGCCGCTCTTGCCGCCGCTCTTAGAGTCTAGGTGCAGCGCGGTGATTTCCATGCGCTTGTCGAGCGCCTTGCACATGTCGTAGATCGTCAAGAGCGCGACGCTCACGGCATGCAGCGCTTCCATCTCGACGCCCGTGACGCCGCGCGTCTTGACCTCGGCACGCGCTTCGACCGCAGATGCTTCGGGCAGAAGCCCAAAGTCGATGCTCACGCGCGTCAGCGGCAACGGATGGCACAGCGGGATTGCGTCGCTCGTCTTCTTCGCCGCCATGATGCCGGCGATGCGCGCGACACCGAGGACGTCGCCCTTCTTTGCCGTGCCGCCCGCAATCGCCTCGTAGACGGCGGGACTTACGAGGATGCGGCCGCTCGCACGCGCGATGCGCTCCGTTTCCTTCTTCTCGCTGACATCGACCATGTGCGCGTTGCCTGCCGCATCAAAATGCGTCAATTCGTTTGCCATGAAATGCACCTCATCCTAGCAGCGGATTCCCGAACCCTTGCGGTCGTAGAAGTACCATGTGATAACGATGGTGCTGACCGTGAACGCGATGAGGATGTAGAAGGCGGGAGCGACGACGCCGTAGTTCGCGTAGGCGAAGCCGAAAAGCTTCGGAATGAAGAACGCGCCATAGGCCGCGATCGCCGCCGTGAAGCCCGTAACGAGCGAGGAGTGGAACGGATTGTTGAAGATGTAGGGAATCATGCGGAAGGAAGCGCCGTTGATGAAGCCCGTCGTCAAGAAGAGCAGCAGGAATGCGCCGAAGAACACGGGGAAGCGATGCGCCTCCACGCCGAAGAGCACGAGGAAGCTCGCGCCGAGCATGACGAAGAGCGAGATGAGAGTGACGCGCGAACCGCTGTTCATCTTGTCCGCCAGAAGGCCGCCGACGGGACGGATGCCCGCGCCGATGAAGGGGCCGAGGAAAGCGGCATAAGAGAATGGCATCTCGGGGAATTCCTTCGCGACGAGCAGCCCGAGCGCCGCCGAAAAGCCAATGAAAGAGCCGAAGCCGCAGGTGTAAATCCAGCACATGAGCCACGTATGCTTGTTGCCGAAGATGGACATCATGCTCTTGGGGCTTTGCTTCGGCAGCGGCAAATTGTCCATGAAGAGCCAGACGAGGACGAGCGTCAGAGCCGTCGGAATCGTCCAGAAGTAGCCGACATTCTGCACATACATCATGCCGTCAGGACCCGGCACGCCCTCGCCGAAGAGCGAGGAGAGATTCCAGCCCAAGAGAATCGGCGCCGTCAGATAGATGAGCGATACGCCGAGATTGCCGATGCCCGCATTGATGCCAAGCGCGAATCCCTTGTTCGCCTTGGGGAAGAAGAAGCCGATATTCGCCATCGAAGCGGAGAAGTTTGCGCCCGCGATGCCGATGAAAGACACGAGAAGGACGAACGTCTCATACGACGTTGTGGGATCCTGCAGAGCGCGCCCCAAGCCGAAGAGCGGCAGAAGAAGAAGCGCCGTCGTGATGAAAGTGGAGTTCCTGCCGCCGATCAGCCCCGGCAGATACGTGTAAAACAGGCGTCCCGTCGCGCCGACGAGGCCGGGCAGCGCCGCGAGCGTGAAGATCTGATCGTCCGAGAAGTTGAAGCCGATAAACTTGAGCTTCGCCGCGATCGTCGCCCAGAGCGTCCACGCAACGAAGCTCAGGACGAGCGCCCAAGTCGATGTGTAGAGATTCTGCGTCGCGATGCGCTTGCCATACTTCTCCCAAAAGCCCGCGTCCTCGGGATTCCAGCATGCAAGGATCTCCTTGCGCGATGGATTGGGACCGAGATTCTTCCATGCCATTTCATCAGCCATTGATTCAACACTCCTCATGAAAACAACTTAAATCTTCTTGCAAAGAAAGCCTGCGAACGAACCGATCGTCATGATGTCGACCTCGCCGTACATCGTTTGAAGCCTTGCCCGCAGGCTCTCCTCCGTCTCGTAGGGCGGCGAGAAGAAGCCGCGCCGCTCGCAGAACTGCTTGACGAAGAAATCGGTGCGCCGGCTCTTGCCGCGCACATACATCGAGCCGGAAAATATGCCGCCGCGCTTCAGGACGCGCTCCGTCTCACGGTACGCCTTCTCCTTCTCGGGAAAGGCGTGAAAGCCGTTGACAGACAATACGAAATCAAAAGTTTCATCCGCATACTGCAAATCGCCGACATCGCCGAGCGCAAAGTCAACCGCGCCGAGAGAAAAGTTCGCCGCGTGCTTTTTCGCCGCCTCCAGCATCGTCTCCGAAGCGTCGAGGCAGGTGATCTGCGCCTCCTTCATCTTCTGATAGTGTGGAAACGACAGCACGCCCGTGCCGACGGGAACTTCGAGCAGCCTGCCGCGAAAATCTGCGGAGAGTCCGCGATACGCCATCGCCAAAAACTCCGGATAGGAGGCGAAGCCCCAGAGCCAGCGGATGGCAAAGCGCCCCGCCCAGCTCGTATTCGTCATCATGCCGTCGTATAGGCGCGCGATATTGCCGAGCTGGCGATACGCGCGCTGCACCTTGCGCTCTTTCTTTTCGATATCATTCATGCGCTATGTGCCTCCTATTCCGCTGTGGCCGCCGTCCCATGCGATTCGACTCAGATCGAATCCTTCCTCCCGCCCCATCAGAAAAAGGACGAGATGTGCGGCATCCTCCATAGCTTCGAGGTCAAGCTGCAAAATCCCTTCCGCCTGCCGCTCATGGCAAGAGGAGAAGAGCGCCGCGACGCGCTCGTCGAGCAGCGGCTCTTCCAGCTCGCGCCAGAGCGACAAGGCGGGAAATACGCCGTGCGAGCGCGTCTCGATGAGCACGAGATCGACGCCCGTCATGCGTGCGGCGGCCGCTTCCAGCGAGAGTTTCCCCTGCGTGCGCTCGTAGAGCCAGAAACCCGCAGGCGCGACGACGGCGACGCTCGACGCGCCCGCCGCGCGGAAGCGTCCGCTGTCCTTCGTTCCGTCGTTCAGGACAATGCCGTGCGCATCGCTCTTGACGACGCCGACGCGCACGCCGCGCGAGGTCAAGAGCGGCAGGAGCTTTTCGACAAAGGTTGTCTTGCCTGTGCCCGATGCGGGAGCAACGATGGATACGATGGGCACGCGGCGCACGAGGTTCGCTGCTCGGCCGCGCGCCAAGCGAAGGGCGGCGGGCGTGTTCACATTGAAGAAACATGCGCCCGCGCGAACGGGAACGTCAAGCACGGGGAGCGCGGCGGCCGCTCTCCGAAGGCTGCGCTCACCTGCCGCCATAGCCGCAGAGAACACATGCGCCGTTTCCTTGTGGTAGAGCGCGGCAAGCGGCTCGCACCGTCCTTCGGCGACGGGCACGACAGCTCGTGCCGCGCCTTTTGCCTTGGGCAGAAGTTCTCTCGCTGCGTCGAAGGAGAAAAAGGGCATATCCGCCGACACGGCGAAGGACCAAGCATGAGAACTCGCCGCAAGGCCGCGCGAAAGCCCCGCCACAGGCCCCTGCCCCGCCGTTTCATCGACGAGAATCCTCGCGCCATAACGGCTTGCCAAGTCCTGCAGGCGCTCGCTCCTTTCTTCGACGCACAGAAAGATCTCCGCAAATCCCGCAGCAGCCGCCTTTTTCAGCAGCCCCTCCAACAGCGGCACGCCGCCGACATCGAGCCAACGCTTGTCCTCGCCCATGCGCCGGCTTCTGCCGCCCGCGACGACGAGAAGCGTCACATCGGCGAGGCTCTGCAGCCTCACTTTCTCGCGCACTCGCTTGCGTCACCGCGCAGGATCTCGATGCCGTGCGCCAACTGCGGCAGGACGAAGCCGAGGCACTCCTCGACCGCCTTGGCGCTGCCTGGCAGATTGACGATCAGCGTGCGCTTGGCGATGCCTGATACGGCGCGGCTCAGCATGGCGCGCGGCGTCACCTGCATCGAGAGGGCGCGCATCGCTTCGGCAATGCCCGGCGCCTCGCGCTCGATGACGGCTCGCGTCGCCTCGGGCGTCACGTCGCGCTCGGAAAAGCCCGTGCCGCCCGTCGTGGCGACGAGTGCGAGACCGAGATCGGCGCATTCCTGCATCTCCTTCGCGAGCGCCTCCTCATCATCGGGCAAAATCACACGCCGTGCGATGCGATAGCCCGCCGCCTCCAACAGATGCTGCGCCAAGTCGCCGCTCTTGTCCTCGCGCTCGCCGCGTGAGCCCTTGTCGCTCGCCGTGATGACGGCGGCGTCAAGCGGCAGCTTGCCCTCGAAAAGGCGCAGCTCGTCGCCGGGCTTCAGCGTACCGCCGTGCAGCACGCGTGCAAAAACGCCCTCGCGCGGCATGATGCAGTCACCGACCGCCGCGTAGATGGCACAGTGTGCATGACACTCCTTGCCGATCTGCGTGATTTCGAAGATGACATCGCCCGCCGCGAGGCGCGTACCGACGGGAAGCTCACGGAAGGAGAAGCCCTCTGCGACGATATTCTCACCGAAATCGCCGTGGGAGACCGTCGCACCGCGTGCGCGAAACGCCTCGATCTCCGCCGCACCCAGAAAGCTCACCTGCCGGTGCCATTTCCCCGCGTGCGCATCGCCGACGATGCCGTGCCCCACATGAAAGAGCGCCTTTTCCAGCGGCTTCTTCTTCGTGCCGCGCCGCTCGCTCGCGGCAATCGTTACAATCTTTCCCAATCCTCACCCTCCGATCTGGTACATGCGCCGCTTCTCCTCGCCCGCGCCGCCCGCCGCTTCAAAGTGATGCTCGCGCGGCTTTTCGGCAATCACCTGCCGCAGCTTCCTGAAGAGAGCCGCGTCATCCGCACCCGTGCGCAGAAGTGTGCGCAGGTCAAGCCCCGCATCCAACGCAAGGCACAGCTTCAGATAGCCCTCCGCCGTCAGCCGCACGCGGTTGCACGAGCTGCAGAACTTATGCTCCAGCGCGTCGATGAAGCCGAGCGCACCGCGAAATCCTGCCGGTCGAAAGCACGCGGCGGGACCGGTGAGCGCTTCCTTGACGACGGGCACGAGCGCACCGAAAGATTCCTCCAAGATGCGGCGCACCTCAGCGGTCAGCACGCCCGTCAGCCCCGCCTCCTTCGCCATGCCGATCGGCATGAGCTCGATGAAGCGCACGTCGATCGGGTGCTCCTTCGCGAGGGCGGCGAGCGAAACAAGTTCCGCTTCGTTGACTCCCTTAAGCGGCACGCAGTTGAGCTTCGTCTTGAGCCCTGCGGCGAGCGCCGCCTCCATGCCCTGGCGCACGGCAGGCAGCAGCGAAGCAGAACGGCGCGTGATGTCAGAGAAAGCGTCCTCTGCCAGCGTATCGAGGCTGATGTTCACACCGTCAAGCCCTGCCGCGCGAAGTTCCTCTGCGAGGTCGGCGAGGAGAACGCCGTTCGTCGTCAGAGCGACGCGCTCGATGCCCTCGACCGCCTTGATCTCGCGCACGAGATCGACGATGCCGCGCCGAAGGAGCGGCTCGCCGCCCGTCAGACGCACCTTGCGTATGCCGAGCTGCGCGAGAGCACGCACGACGCGCACGATCTCCTCGAAGGACAGAATATCCTCGTGGGAGAGCTTCTCCACGCCATCTGCGGGCATACAGTAACGGCAGCGCAAATTGCAGCGATCCGTCACGGAAATGCGCACATATTCGATTCTTCGGCGATAAAAATCAAGCATACGACGCCTCTCTTACCATGAATATCCGATAATCAGACCCAAAGGGCGCAGACGCATCGGCAGACTCGCAATCAACGTGCAACAACGTCACAACAAGATGACATCGACCTCCGCACCCGCCGCAAGGGGCGGCGAGCCGGCGGGAATATCGACGAGCGCGTTGCAGCCGACGGCGGAGAAGAGCATGCCGGAAGCGTGCTTCTCGGGCAGATGCACCTCGCCCTGCGCATACTGCGCTCGCACGAAGCGCCTGCCGCGGCTCTCCTTGGAAAAGCCGTCCCGCAAGACGGCACGGCAACGCCTCGGCAGGAGTGCGGTTCGCGCCGTCAATTTTGCGAGCACGGGACGCACGAGAAGCTCGAACGTCGCCGAAGCGGCGAACGGATTGCCCGACAGGGCGATGCCGAGCGTGCGGCGCGAGTCGCCCGCCGCCGAAAACGTATAGCCGATTGCGGGCGCTCCGGGCTTCATCAGAACACGCCAGAAAAGGCGCTCGGCATTAAGTTCCTTGACGACGTCGTGCATGATGTCCTTCTTGCCCACGGAAACGCCGCCCGTCGTCAGAACGAGATCGGGCGGCTCGGCAGAACTCACGAGCGCACGCGCAACCTCCTCCGCATCGTCGGGCAGCGCACCGAGGATTTCCGCCTCGAAGCCCATTTCCTTGAGCCTTGCCGCGAGCAGGTAGAGATTGCTGTTGTAGATCTTGCCGGGGCAGAGCGGCTCGCCCGGCTCGACGAGCTCATCGCCCGTGCTCGCCAAAACGATGCGCGCGCGGCGCACGCAGGGAAGACGCTTCCTCCCCTGCCCTGTCAGGACGGCGATGTGCGCTGCCGTCAGACGGTCGCCCGCCTTGGCGAGCACAGCGCCCTCCTCCACATCCTCGCCGCGAAAGCAGAAGTTCTCGTGATGCTTGAGCGCATAGGGCACGAGGATTTCCTCGCCCTCCACGCGCACGTCTTCCTGCCGCACGACGGTGTCCGCGCCCTCGGGCATCGCCGCGCCCGTCATCAGACGAAGCGCCTCACCCGCGCCCACCTTGCCGGTGAAGAAGCTGCCCGCACACTCCTCGCCGATGACGCGAAAGCGCGCGGGCGCGTCCGCCGACGCCCCCTGCGTACAGGCGGCCAAGAGCGCATAGCCGTCGAGCGGCGAGCGATCAAACGGCGGCTGGTCGAAGGCGGCGCAGCAGTCCTCGGCGAGCCTTCGCCCGAGCGCCGCGAGAAGCGGCACGGACTCAGTCTCCGACAGCGGAATCTCGCGCACCTCGCGCAAAAGAAGCTCCTGCGCCTTTTCCAATGATATGTCCTGCATCGCTCCACCTACTCCCACTTGCCGAAGGTGCAGCGCGGATAGTGGCACGTCTCGCACGCGAGACACAGCCCGCCGAGTCCAAGGCGGCGGATCTCGCGACGCGTCACGCGCTCGCCCGCCAAGATGCGCGGCAGCACGATGTCGAAGATCGTCGCCGCACTGTACATGACGCAGCCCGGCAGGCCGAGTACAGGCACCGTGCGCCCGTCGCGCTCGGCATAGGCGAGCAGGAACATCGCACCGGGCAGGACGGGAGCGCCGTACGTCACGACCTCCGCACCCGCAGCGCGGATCGCGGCGGGCGTGCGGTCGTCGGGATCGACGCTCATGCCGCCCGTGCACAGCACCATGTCCATGCCGCGATTAAGAAGCTCCTCGATCGCCGCCTGCGTGTGCTCCAAGGCGTCGTCAGAAATGCGGTGCTCGTTGACCGAAAGCCCGAAGCCGCGAAGCTTCGCCGCAAGGACAGGCGTGAACGTGTCCTTGATCCTGCCGTGCGCGACCTCCGATCCCGTCGTCACGACGCCGACCTTCAGCGAGCGGTACGGCAGAAGCCGAAAGATCGGCTCCTCGCCGACAGCTTGCGCCGCTTCATCCATCAAATCCTTCTTCACGGCGAGCGGAATCACGCGCATGCCCGCGAGCAGATCGCCCTTTTTGACCGCCATGTACTGCGGCGCACAAGCCACCATGATGTCATCGAAATCGTTGAGCCGATGGAAGCGCTCGACATCGACGGCAAATACGCCGTCATGAAGCGCCCGAAGCTCGATCTTGCCCTCTTTCGGCTCAGAGGCTTCCATTCCCTCGTTCTGACAGAAGCCGCGCAGGATCTCCGCCGCTTCATTCTCGTGCAGCAGCGTGCCGTCGTTTTCCCAGACGTAGAGATGCTCCTTGCCCAGAGAGAGCAGCACGGGGATGTCCGCCGCCTCGACGACATGCCCCTTGCGAAAGCGTGCACCCTTCCTCACGCCGCGCACGATCTCCGTGATGTCGTGACAGAGGATCTGCCCGACCGCATCTTCCACGGCGATTTCCTGCATCGCCAAGGCGCTCACGAGCGGCTCTCCTTCCTGCGATAGACGATGGGGCTGCGCGTCAGATAGAGGAACGGGAAGCTCAGGCAATGCACGAGGCGCGTGAACGGAAAGAGGATCGCCGTCACCATCCACAGCAGCATGTGCGCGCGGAACACGAACGGCACGCCCTCCATCAGCGAAACGTCGGGTGAGAACGTAAGGAGCGAGCGGAACCACGGCGAAATCGTCGCGCGGTAGTCAAAAGCGAAGCCGCCCAGGGCGTTCGACAGCGTCCCCGCGCAGCCCGTCAGGATGGCGAGGAAGAGCACGAGGTAGAGCCAACGATCCATGCACGACGTGTTGACCTGCATGTAGTCTTTGCCCAGAAAGCGGCGCTTCAAGAGCAGCAGGAAGCCGAAGAAAAACAGGATGCCTGCCGGTATGCCGCCCGCCAGCGCGATGATGTGATAGAGATGCTCGTTGATTCCCGCCGCTTCCGTACAGACCTTTGGGATGAGCACGCCGATGATGTGACCGCCCAAGGCCATGAAGAGGCCGAGGTGGAACATCGGGCCGGCGATCTTCAAATCATTCTTCGAGAGAAATTCGCTCGATTTCGTCGTCCAACCGCGCTCCATCAAGACGTAGCGCGCTATCGTGCCGCCTATGAGCACGGTGAAAGCGATGTAGGGCAGTACGCCCCAAAAGAACTCATTCATGCTGCATCCCCTTCCCATCTCTCCGCCTGCATGAGCACGACGTCCAAAAGAAAAGCATAGGCAAGCTTCGCCTCGATGAAGCGGTCGCGCAGGAGCTTGAGCTTGTCCTTCATCGTGCGAAAGACCTCCGCCGCCTTCTCTTCGGGCAGGGCGGCGGCAAGCTCCAAGAGCGCCGGCAAATAGTCGGGAAGCTCGTTCTGCGTGTCGAAGCCGTTCTTGAGAAACAGCTGCTTGTAGACGTGCATCTCGCTCGCCTGCTTGCCGAAGTCCGTGCGATCCTGCGTCGTCAGGTAGAGATTCGTGTTCGGCGAGAACTCGAAAGAGCGCACATACTGCTCTTCGTAAGCCTTATTGCCGAGCTCCTGCGCGTAGTCAAAAAGCTCTTCCAAGACCTCTCGCGCCTGCTTCGTTTCAATCTCTGCCGCCGCGGCGCGGTAGGCATCGAAATCCTGCCACCACGCCTCGCTCGGATACTCCAAAAGATATGCCGCGAGCTTCAGCAGCTTCTTGTACTCTTCCATCAGCAACCTCCCGGGCAGACATAGCCCGCGCTGCCCTGCAGCTCGCGCAGACGCTCGTGCGTCTCCGCCTGCAGTCCCGCCGGAATGACGACGCGATCCTTGCGCTTGGCGATGGCAAGCAAGCGGTACATCTTCTCGTACTCCGCCTCATGCAGGGAAAGCTCTTCGGGAAGCGACTCTTTCGTTTCCTTGTAGCGCATGACCGTGCGCATTTCCAAGAGCCGCGCGAGCGTATTCTTGACGACGGCGACGTCGCCCGCCGCGAAGAGCTGCGCCAGGTATTCGAGCGGGATGCGCATGTCCGCTGCGTCGGGCAGGTAGACCTCCGCTTCCACATGCTTCAAAATCGGCGAGAGCGGCGGGATGTACCAGACCATCGGCAGCGTGCGGTACTCGGGATGCAGCGGCAGAGCGATCTGCCACTGACGGATGATCTTGTCGACGGGCGAACGCTCCGCCGCATGAATCCACGCATCGGAAATGCCCGCCTCACGCGCCGCCTTCTGCACTTCCCTGTCGCGCGGATCGAGGAAGATGCCGCGCTCGCTCGCAGGAATGTGCGCGGCGCTCTCCGTCTTCGCCGCCTCCTCCACCTTGTCCATGTCGTAGAAAATCACGCCCATGTAGCGGATGCGCCCGACGCAGGTGTCAGTGCAGACCGTCGGCAGGCCGTTTTCCAGACGCGGATAGCACAAGACGCACTTCTCCGCCTTGTTCGACTTCCAGTTGTAATAGATCTTCTTGTACGGACAGGCTGGCACGCAGTGCCGCCAGCCGCGGCAGACGTCCTGCGAGATGAGGACGACGCCGTCCTCGTCTCGCTTGTAGATCGCGCCCGAAGGACATGCGGCGACGCAGGCGGGATTCAGACAGTGGTTGCAGAGGCGCGGCAAATACTTCATGAAGAGATCGTGAAATTCCAGCTTGATCTTCTCGCCGAGCTTCTTCAAATTGTGATCGCTGCGCGCCGACTCGCCGCTCGCGAGATCGTCCTCCCAGTTCGGCCCCCACTTGATCTCCATGCGCTTCTGCGTGATCAAGGAGCGCGGGCGCGCCACGGGCTGATGGTTCTTGCGGCCCGAATGGATCAGCGTCTCGTAGTCGTATGTCCACGGCTCGTAATAGTCGTCAAGCTCGGGCTGATCGGGATGGTAGAAGAGCTTCATGAGGCGCACCGCCTTGTTCGCGCCGGAGGCGAGCGAAAGTTCGCCGTCCTTGACCTTCCAGCCGCCCTTCCACTTTTCCTGATCTTCCCAATTCTTCGGGTAGCCGATGCCCGGCTTCGTCTCGACGTTGTTGAAGTACATGTACTCCGCGCCCTCGCGGTTCGTCCAGACGTTCTTGCACGTGATCGAGCAAGTATGGCAGCCGAGGCACTTGTCAAGGTTCATGACCATCGCTATCTGCGCTTTAATCCTCAAGCCAATCGACCTCCTTCATCTTGCGCGCGACGACGTAGGTATCGCGCTGGTTGCCCGTCGGGCCATAGTAATTGAATCCGTAGCTGAACTGCCCGTAGCCGCCGATCATGTGCGTGGGCTTCATCATGATGTGCGTCGGCGTATTGTGCGTGCCGCCGCGCGTGCCCGAAATCTTCGAGCCGGGCACATTGATGTGGCGATCCTGCGCGTGGTGCATAAAGACGACGCCGCGAGGCAGGCGGGGCGAAGTCACGACGCGCGAGGCGACGACGCCGTTGCGGTTGTAAAGCTCGACCCAATCGTTGTCCTTGACGTCGATATCGGCGGCGTCCTTCTCGTTGAACCACACGGTCTGCCCGCCGCGGAACAGCGTCAGGAGCTGCTGGCTGTCGAAGTACATGCTGTGCGTGCTCCACTTGTTGTGCGGCGTCAGATAGCGCAGCGTGATCTCCTTGCCCTCGCCGAGCTTCTTCTCGATCGGGCGGTTCTCCAAGATTGGGCGGTACGTCGCCATCGCCTCGCCCCACTCCTGCATGAGCTCGTGATCGACGTAGAAGCACTGGCGTCCCGTCACCGTGCGGAAAGGCACGAGCTCCTCGACGTTCGTCGTGAACGGCGTATAGCGGCGATTGCGGTTGCTGCCCGTGAACGTCGGCGTCGTGATCGTCTGGCGCGGCTGCACGGCGACCTGATCGAACGTGAAGCGCTCGATCTCGCGATCCTTGGCAAGCCGCGTGAGATTCGTCAGACCCGTGCGCTTCTCCATCGACTGCCATGCGCGCACGGCGACGGAGCCTTTCGTCGTCGACGAAAGCCCCATGACGGCGTCGGCGGCCTGGCGCGCCTCGAAGATCGACGGCATGCCGTAAGAAACGAAATCCTTGTTTTCAATGACGCCGTTGCGCTTTCGGATCTCCTCGTAGTCCTCCTTCGACTCCCACGAGAGGCCGTGTGCGCCCATGCCCTTCTCCACGTTGGGGCCGAGCGCGATCCACTTCTCGTAAACCTTCGTATAGTCGCGCTCCACCTTGACGAGATTCGGCATCGTCTTGCCCGGGATCGGCTCGCAGTCGCCCTTCTTCCAGTCGCGAATCCTGCCCTCAGGCTGCGCCGTCTCGCCTTCCGTATCGTGCTGCAGAGGCACGGCGACGACATCTGTGTACGGCTTCATGCCCGCTTCCTTGGCGACGCGCGAGACAGCCTCGGCGAGCGTGCGGAAGATGTCCCAGTCCGTGCGCGCCTCCCACAAGGGATCGACGGCAGGCTGGAACGGATGGACAAACGGATGCATGTCCGTCGAAGAAAGGTCGGTCTTCTCGTACCACGTCGCCGTCGGCAGCACGACGTCGGAATAGAGTGCCGAGCCTGCCATGCGGAAATCGAGGTCGATGAGCAGATCGAGCTTGCCCTCGGCCGCGCCGCCGGGCTTACTGATCTCCTGCTCCTCGCGCCAACGTATCTCCGTCGGACGCGTCGGGCACTTCTCCTCGGCGAAAAGACCGTTCTTCGTGCCGAGCAGATACTTGAGGAAGTATTCGTGCCCCTTCGACGACGAGGTGATGAGGTTCGCACGCCAAATGAAGAGGTTGCGCGGGAAGTTCTCGGGCGCGTCGGGATCTTCCGCCGAGAAGTTCAGCTCGCCCTTCTTGAGGCTTTCAGCGACGAACTTCTTCACGTCCTCGAAATCCTCATGACCCGCTGCCTTCGCCTCGTCGATGATCTTCTGCCCGCTCTTGTTGAACGTCGGATAGAATGGAAGCCAGCCGAGACGTGCCGCGAGCACGTTGTAGTCGCCGGGGTGGCGGTAGCGCGGCTTGCCCGTCGCCGCGACAATCTCTTGCGTGTCGATCTCGTCGCTTCGCCACTGATCGGTGCCGAAGTAGAAGAACGATGTGCTGTTCTGCAGACGCGCCGCCGGCTGCCAGTCCGTCGCCGTCATGACGCGCGCCCAGCCCTCCGCCGGACGCAGCTTCTCCTGCCCGACGTAGTGCGCCCAGCCGCCGCCGTTCCTGCCTTCCGCCCCGACGAAGAGCAGGAGGTTCAAGATCGTGCGGTAAATGATGTCGGCATTGTACCAGTGGTTGATGCCCGCGCCCATGATGACCATGGTTCTGCCGTCCGTCTTGATCGAGTTGTCCGCCATCTCACGCGCCGTATGAATGGCAAGCTCGGGCGAGACGCCCGTGTACTTTTCCTGCCAATGCGGCGTGTACGGCACATCATCCTTGTAGGACGACGCCGCCTCGCCGCCAAGGCCGCGATCGATCGCATAGTTCGCCATCGTCAGATCGTAGACCGTCGTCACGAGGCGCTCGCCCGCCGCCGTCTTAATCTTCTTTACGGGCACCATGCGCTTTAAGAGCATTTCCTCGCGCTCCGTGCCGAAGTACGGCAGAGTGACTTCGACCGCGTCATCCTTGATGTCGAGGACGGAAAGACGCGCCTTGATCGCCTCGCCCGTGTCGCTGTCCTCCTCCTTGAGATTCCACTTCGCCTGGCGATCCCAGCGGTCGCCCATCGTGCCGTTCGGCACGACGAGCCTTTCCGTCATCTCATCCACGACGTAGAACTTGAAGTCGGCGTGCTTCTCGTCGGCGCGTCCCATGTCCTTCGCGTTGAGGAAGCGTCCGGGCAGGAAGCTGCCGTCTTCTTTCTCGTCGAGGAGCACGAGGAACGGGAAGTCCGTGAAGCGGCGCACATAGTCGACGAAGAAAGGCACTTTCCTGTCGATGTAGTACTCCTTCAGAATGACGTGTCCCATCGCCATGGCGAGGGCGGCGTCGCTGCCCGTATGCAGGCTGATCCACGTATCGGCGACCGTCGTCGACTCCGCGTAGTCGGGCGCGACGGAGACAACCTTCGTGCCCTTGTAGCGCACCTCTGTCAAGAAATGCGCATCGGGCGTGCGCGTCAGCGGCACGTTCGAGCCCCACGTGATGATGTAGCCCGCATTGTACCAATCGCTCGACTCGGGCACATCCGTCTGGTCGCCCCAGACCTGCGGGCTTGCCGGCGGCAGATCGGCATACCAATCATAGAAGGAAAGACCCGCGCCGCCCATGAGCTGCATGAAGCGAAGCCCTGCGGCATAGCTGAGCATCGACTTCGCGGGAATGACGGAAAAGCCGAAGTTGCGGTCCGGGCCGTACTTTTCCACCGTATAGAGAAGCGACGAGGCGATGAGCTCCGACACCTCGTCCCAATTCGAGCGCACGAAGCCGCCCATGCCGCGCGCCGCCTTGTAGCGCTTCTTCTTCGCGGGATCGTCGGCGATGCTGCGCCACGCCTCAAGCGCCGTCTTATGATTCTTTCTCGCCTCGCGCCAAAGCTCGGCGAGATCGCTCCTAAGGTACGGGTACTTGATGCGCAGTGGGCTGTAGAGATACCACGAGAACGAAGCACCGCGCGGACAGCCGCGAGGCTCGAAGTCCGGCATGTCGGGCGCGGTCTCTGGATAGTCGAGCGCCTGGTTCTCCCAAGCCACGAGGCCGTCCTTCACATAGATGTTCCAGCTGCACGACCCCGTACAGTTCACACCGTGCGTCGAGCGCACCCGCTTGTCGAATGACCAGCGGTCGCGGTACATGTTCTCCCAGTCGCGCCCGCCCTCATGAATCTGTTGGTGACCGCTCGCCGTCCGCTCCTTCGGGATAAGATAACGGAACTTCTGGAAAATGCTGCTCACTTCTCCATCTCCCTCCTGAGGAAATCTCATTTCCTTAAGGAATACGGATATTTCATCCGCATTTCTCTAAATCTTTTAATCCGATTTATTATAGCAAAATTTTCTCGGATTTGTCTTGTAACAAATATCACAGATGAAAAATTTTCTATCGAATATGGGATATGCAGTGATAAATATTACTGCAAGTCGCTTTTCTTATGCTATACTAAGATGATATGGTATAATGATTTTCACCGAAGAAAGGAGTTTTTCCATGAAAAAAATCGCCCTTCTCCTCTCGTGCCTCGCCCTCTTCGTTCTCGCGGGCTGCGGCACTGCACCGAGCGCTTCGGACGCGAAGAAAGATTCCGTCGAGCTGCAGGTCTCCGCTGCCGCGAGCCTGACCGACGCGATGAATGAGCTGGCGACCGAGTACGCGAAGGGGCATCCTCAGACGAAGGTCGTCTTCAACTTCGGCAGCAGCGGCGCCCTGCAGCAGGCGATTGAGAATGGCGGCAGCGCCGACCTCTTCTTCTCGGCGGCGCAGAAGCAGATGGATGCGCTCGAAAAGGCGGGGCTTCTCGCCGACGGCACGCGCAAGAACCTCCTCGAAAACGAGGTCGTGCTCATCATTCCCAAGGATGGCGGCAAGGCGATCACCTCCTTTGACGCGCTTGCGACGCCCGCAGCTTCGCGCATCGCTCTCGGCGAGCCGAAGGGCGTTCCCGTCGGCCAGTACACAGAGGAAATCCTCACGAAGCTCGGCATTCTCGACCAGGTGAAGGCCAAGGCGGTCTACGGCTCCGACGTGCGCCAAGTTCTCTCGTGGACGGAGACGGGCGACGCGGACTGCGGCGTCGTCTACGCAACGGACGCTGCCATTTCCGACAAGGTCAAGGTCGCAGCGAAAGCTCCGGCAGGCTCGCACAAGCCCGTCATCTATCCCGCTGCCATCTTGAAGGACACGAAGCACATGGACGAGGCGAAATCCTTCCTCGACTTCGTTTCCTCGGAAAAGGGCACGGCAATCCTTGAAAAGTACGGCTTCAAAGCCGCTGGCAAGTGATGGAGCTTGAAGTCAAAATCCGCAAGGAGCTGCGCGGCTTCGATCTTGCCGTGGAATTTTCCGTGCGCGACGAGGTGCTCGCGCTGCTCGGCGCCTCGGGCTGCGGCAAGAGCATGACCTTGAAGTGCATCGCGGGCATCGAAAAGCCCGATGAAGGTCGCATCCTGCTCAACGGGCGCACGCTCTTCGACAGCGAAAAGGGCGTGAACCTCGCGCCGCAGGAGCGCCGCGTCGGCTACCTGTTCCAAGACTACGCCCTCTTTCCCAACATGACCGTGGCCGAGAACATCACGTTCTCGGCACGCGGCACGAAAGAAGAAAAGCGCAAGCTCCTCGAAAGGGAGCTTGCGCGCTTTTCGCTTGCGGGACTCGAAAACTCCTACCCCAAGGAGCTCTCGGGCGGGCAGAAGCAGCGCACGGCGTTCGCGCGCATCCTCGCCTCCGATGCAGAGTTGCTGCTGCTCGACGAGCCATTCTCCGCGCTCGACAGCTACCTCAAGTGGCAATTGGAGCTGGAGCTGCTGCACCTCTTCGACGACTACGGACGCGCCGCCGTCCTCGTCTCACATGACCGCGGCGAAGCCTACCGCCTGGCCGACCGCATCGCCGTCCTGAGCAGCGGCGCACTCGAATCGCTCGGCACGAAGCACGCGCTCTTCGAGCAGCCCGGCACACTCGCGGCGACGCTCCTCACAGGCTGCAAGAACATCTCCCGCGCACGCCGCACAGCAGAGCATGAGCTCTTCGCCGAGGACTGGCAAATCACGCTGCACTCTGCCGCCCCCGTGCCCGAGAATCTCCGCTACGTCGGCATCCGCGCCCACTTCTTTTCCCTGCGCGAAGAAGCGGCGGAAAACACGCCGCGCATGGAAGCTGTGCAGATCATCGAGGATGCCTTTTCCTACCTCGTCATGGCGAAGAAGGCGGATTCGGACGCTGCGCCCGTGCGTTGGGAGATTGAAAAAATCGCTTGGCAAGGGCTGGGGCAGAAAGAATTCTATCTGCATTTTCCCGCCGATCGGCTCATCTTGCTCGAACGATAGGAGGCGCACATGGAATTTTCTCCCTTTTGGATCACCCTGAAGACGGCGACGGTCGCCACCTTCATCTCCTTCTTCCTCGGCATCGCACTCGCCTACGCCATCCTTCACATGAGGCGCTTCCAAGGCATTGCCGACGCCGTCATCACATTGCCCATGGTGCTGCCGCCGACCGTCGTCGGCTTCTTCCTGTTGCTCGTTTTCGGCAGAAAAAGCCCTCTAGGGCAAATGCTCCTCGACTTCGGCATGCCGCTCGTCTTCACATGGAAGGCGACCGTCATCGCCGCCGTCGTCGTCTCGCTGCCCCTCATGTACCGCACGGCGCGCGGCGCCTTCGAGCAGCTCGACAAGAACATTGTCTATGCGGCACGCACGCTCGGCATCTCCGAGTGGCGCATCTTCTGGCGCCTCCTCGTGCCGAACGCCAAATACGGCATCGTTGCGGGACTCGTGCTGACGTTCACGCGTGCGCTCGGCGAGTTCGGCGCGACGATCATGTTCGCAGGCAACGTCCCCGGCACGACGCAGACGATGTCCACAGCGATCTACGCCGCCGTACAGGCGAACGACTACGACCTCGCCTTCCAATGGGCGACGGCTCTCGTCCTCTTCTCCCTCGTCTTCGTCGCAGCCATGAACGCTTGGCTCGCGCGAAGCCGCGGCTAAAAAATACGGACAAAAAAAGCTTCCTGCTGCAGCGTCGCTGCAGCAGGAAGCTTTTCTATTTCAAGTTGTTTGCGAGGGAATTGCGCCTTACATCATGCCCGGCATACCGCCGCCCATGCCCGGTGCGCCCATCGGCATCGGAGGCTCCTTCTCCGGCTTGTCCGCCACGAGCGTCTCCGTCGTCAGAACCATCGCCGCGATGCTCGCCGCATTCTGCAGAGCGGAGCGCGTGACCTTCGCCGGGTCGACAATGCCCGCGCCGATCATGTCGACGTACTCGCCCGTCAGAGCGTTGAAGCCCGTGCCATTCGCCGACTTCTTGACGTTCTCGACGACGACGGAACCTTCAAGACCCGCGTTGTTCGCAATCTGGCGAACCGGCTCCTCGATGGCGCGCTTCACGATGTTGATGCCCGTCTGCACGTCGCCCTCGGCGCTCAAAGCGTCAAGCGCAGGCAGGATGTCGACGAACGTCGTGCCGCCGCCGGCAACGATGCCCTCTTCGACCGCCGCACGCGTAGCGTTCAGAGCGTCCTCGATGCGCAGCTTCTTGTCCTTCATCTCGACCTCGGTCGCAGCGCCGATCTCGATGACGGCGACGCCGCCCGCGAGCTTTGCGAGGCGCTCCTGCAGCTTCTCCTTGTCGAAGTCCGAAGTCGTCTCCGCAACCTGCTTCTTGATCTGCTCGACGCGCGCGTCGATCGCAGCCTTGTCGCCGGAGCCGTCGACAATCGTCGTCTCTTCCTTCGATGCGCGAACCTGACGCGCCTGACCGAGATCCTCGATCTCGACGCTGTCGAGCTTCCTGCCGACTTCCTCGGAGATGACCGTGCCGCCCGTCAGGATAGCGATGTCTTCGAGCATCGCCTTGCGGCGGTCGCCGAAGCCCGGAGCCTTGACAGCGAGCGCCTTGAACGTGCCGCGCAGCTTGTTGACGACGAGCGTCGCAAGCGCCTCACCGTCGAGATCCTCGGCGATGATCATCAGTTCCTTGCCCTGCTTTACGACCTTCTCAAGAATCGGCAGGATGTCGGCAATCGCCGAAATCTTGCGATCCGTGATGAGGATGTACGGATTGTCGAGAACGGCTTCCATCTTGTCCGTGTCCGTGACCATGTAGGGGGAGATGTAGCCGCGGTCGAACTGCATGCCCTCGACGACCGAGAGGTTCGTGTCCATGGACTTCGACTCCTCGACCGTGATGACGCCGTCCTTGCCAACCTTCTCCATCGCCTCTGCGATCAGCTCGCCGACTTCCTCGTCGCCCGAGGAAATCGCCGCGACCTGCGCGATCGCCGCCTTGCCCTCGACCTTCTTCGAGTTGCTCTTGATCTCATCGACGAGCTTCTTGACCGCCTGGTCGATGCCCTTCTTGAGGATCATCGGGTTCGCGCCCGCAGCGACGTTCCTCATGCCCTCGTGGATCATCGCCTGCGCGAGAAGCGTAGCCGTCGTCGTGCCGTCGCCCGCGATGTCGTTCGTCTTCGTCGCGACTTCCTTGACGAGCTGTGCGCCCATGTTCTCAAACGGATCTTCGAGTTCGATGTCCTTCGCAATCGTCACGCCGTCGTTCGTGATCGTCGGTGCGCCGAACTTCTTGTCGAGAACAACGTTGCGACCCTTAGGCCCAAGCGTGACCTTTACGGCATTTGCCAAAGCGTCGACGCCCTTGCCGAGCGCACGGCGCGCTTCTTCATTGAACAAAACCTGCTTTGCCATGGTAAAACCTCCCAATATCTATCGAATCTATCGAATCTGCGCTCTCTCAGACAAATCTCAGAGAACCGCGAGGATGTCGCTCTCGCGAACGATCAAGTAGTTCTGCTCGTCAACCTTGACTTCAGAACCCGAGTACTTCGAGAAGATAACCTTGTCGCCCGTCTTGACTTCCATCTGCGCACGCGTGCCGTTGTCAAGCATCTTGCCCGTGCCGACTGCGACGACTTCGCCTTCCTGCGGCTTCTCCTTCGCCGTGTCCGGCAGCACGATGCCGCTCGCCGTCTTCATATCGCCTTCCGAAACCTTGATGACAACTCTGTCGCCCAATGGCCTGATCATGTTTATCTTCCTCCCAAATCAACGGAATCGCTGACGAATCAGCTCTTCCTAAATTCTTTTTGTTAGCACTCGCGTTGCTTGAGTGCTAATCACAGTTCTTATATTACTCATTTTTCGACAAATAGTCAAGGACTTTTTTTGATTTTTTGACCTTTTAGGGAGAAATCTACTGAAACCGTTCAAGAAATCACGCCCATGGGCGCAGATCGATTGGCAAATTTTTCTTAATCTCGGCACGCAATGTCCACGAAATGGCGGTTTGTGCGTGTGCTTTGTACCAAAAAGAACGGCCTATTCTTCCCATCATCAAAATGCCGTCAGGCTTCCAAACTGTTCTCATTGAGCAGGAAATCATAGACGCTCATCAGCAGCACGCCCTTTTCATTATAGTGCGGCGCAGGCGTATTCTTCGTGATGATCATACGCTTGAAAAAATCGCCCGTCAGCATCAGCGAGCGCTGCTCCTGCTCCATCTTTGCGGCATCGGGCAACGCGTAGGCGGATTGGATATAGTACCGCTTCGATCCCTTGTTGCAGACGAAATCAATCTCAAGCTGTCTGCGAATGCTGCCGCCCTTTTCATTCCTGTCGTTCTGCACGATGACGCCGACATCCACATTGAAGCCGCGAACCTTCAGTTCATTGAAGATGATATTCTCCATGCTGTGCGTCTCTTCCAACTGTCGGAAATTCAGCCGGGCATTTCTCAGTCCCATGTCCGTAAAGTAATATTTCAAAGGAGTGTCCATATATTTCTTTCCCTTCACATCATAGCGCATGGCGCTGTCGATCAGGAAAGAATCACAGAGATAATTAATATATCGCTTGATCGTGCTGTTGCTGATGCTCTTTTTCTTGACAGATTTGAAAGTCGTCGACAACTTTTCCGGATTCGTCAGCGAGCCGATGGCAGAGGAAAGGATGTTCAAAATATCTTCCAGTTCCGCCTTGTTGCGAATGTTGTGCCTGCCGATAATATCGGAAATATACGTTTCTTCAAAGAGCGATTTCAAAAAAGCGATTTTCTGCTCCGCCGTCGTAAAACTCAGCACGAGCGGCAAACCGCCGTAGAGCATATATTCATTCCAGCCATCCTGCTTCGTACCGTTATAGACTGACATGAACTCTGCAAAGTTCAACGGATACAGGTGAATCTCGTCGCCGCGCCCACGGAACTCCGTGATCACATCCTTCGACAGAAAACGCGCATTGCTGCCCGTCACATAGACGTCCACATTCTTCATGCGAATGAGGCTGTTCAAGACGGCCTCAAATTCGTCCAGAAGCTGCACTTCGTCGAGAAGCACATAATACATGTCATCGCCCGTAATCCGTTCCTGCAAATGCGGGTACAGCACATCAGGATCACGAAACCGCTTGTTTTCAAAAGCATCAAATGCGATCTCGATGATATGCGCCTCATCAATTCCCTCAAAAAGCAGATGTTCCTTGAAAAGACTAAAAAGAAGATACGATTTCCCGCACCGCCGCAAACCCGTCACTACTTTGATCAAACCATTATGCTTTTTGCTGATCAGCGCATCAAGGTAGCGATCTCGTTTTATTTCCATACTCCATGCCTCCTATTGAAGATTTCTGCGGCATTACGCAAAAATCTTCAACAGTATGATGCATCGTCTATTCCTGGCGTGATTCCTCACCCCAGCACCAGTCCCACCGGGCAATGATCGCTGCCAAAGACCTCGTTGTGGATCGTCGCTTCCTTGATCTTCGGCGCAAGGCGATCGGAAACGAGGAAGTAGTCGATGCGCCAGCCTGCATTCGTCTCACGCGCCTTGCGAAGATACGACCACCATGTATAGATGCCCGTCTTGTCGGGATAGAGCGCGCGGAAGGTATCGGTGAAGCCCGCTGCGAGAAGCTCCGTCATCTTCTCGCGTTCCTCGTCGGTGAAGCCTGCATTCTTGCGGTTCGTCTTGGGATTCTTGAGGTCGATTTCCGTATGCGCCACGTTGAGGTCGCCGCAGACGACGACGGGCTTCTTCGTGTCAAGCGCCAAAAGATAGTCGCGGAACGCCTCCTCCCAAGTCATGCGATAGGCGAGCCGCTCAAGGCCGCGCTGCGAATTTGGCGTGTAAACTGTCACGAAGTAGAGATCGTCGAACTCCAACGCGATGACGCGTCCCTCGTGATCGTGCTCTTCAATGCCGAGGCCGTAGCTGACGGAAAGCGGCTCGATGCGGCTGAAGACCGCCGTGCCCGAGTAGCCCTTCTTCTCCGCACTGTTCCAATACTGCTTGTAGCCCGTAAGCTCCAAGATTGCCTGCTCCGGCTGCATCTTCGTCTCCTGCACGCCGAAGACGTCGGCGTCGAGCGCCTTGAACGACTGCATGAAGCCCTTGCCGAGGCAAGCGCGCAGACCATTGACATTCCATGATACGAAACGCATGATATTTCCCCCTCAGCCCTGCACGGGATCGCCGACGAAGTAGAGATAGAGGACGACGATGATGCCGAGCACGATGCGATACCAGCCGAACGCCTTGAAATCGTTGTTCTTGATGTAGCGCAGCAGAAACTTGATCGAAAGGATCGACACGACGAATGCCGTCGCCATGCCCACGACGAGAATCAAGATTTCGCTGCCCGTGTAGTGCCAGCCAAACTTGACCATCTTCAAGAGACTCGCGCCGAACATGACGGGAATGGCGAGGAAGAACGTGAATTCCGCCGCCACATAGCGCGACGTGCCGAAGAGGATGCCGCCCAAGATCGTCGCGCCCGAGCGCGACGTGCCCGGCACGAGAGACAGCACCTGGAACAGGCCGATGATGAACGCCGTCTTGTAGTCGAGCCGCTCGATCTCGCGCACGCGCGGCGTGCGACGCTTATTGTACGTCTCGACGACGAGGAACATGACGCCGTAGAAGATCAAGGTCGCCGCGACGACAGGCGCCGTCATGAAGTGCTCTTCCATGAACTTGTTGAACAAAAGTCCGATGACCGCCGCCGGCACGCAGGCAAGGATGACCTTGTACCAGAGCTGCCACGTAGCGCGCTTCTCCCAGCTTGACTTCCAGCTCGAAAACGGGTTGAGCTTCTCAAAGTTCAGCACGACGACGGCAAGGATGGCGCCGAGCTGTATGACGACGAGGAACATGTCCATAAAGGACTTCGACACGTCGAGCTTGATGAACTCATCGACAAGAATCATATGTCCCGTGCTGCTGATCGGCAGCCACTCCGTCAGCCCTTCGACAATGCCCAGGACAACCGTTTTCAAAAGCTCCATAATACTTAAATCCACACAGAATCCCCCTAATTCTCCCTACGAGATATTGAACGGGAACATTATACCACAGTTGCCGCGTCGTTGGAACAAAAAGGATTGCTCTTTCCATTCGCAAACTTGCGGAATCACTGCCCACCTATGAATCCTTGAATTATAAAAGATAATAAATCTTATTTGTGAATCCATACCATTTATGCTATAATGGGAGCGATGAATTTGCGGGCAAAGTTCCGCCCCTATATCGCAAAGGAGGATTTTTCATGCACAAGATGTTGAACCAGCTTCTTTCCGACCTCGTCGTCGAATATCACAAACTTCAGCACTACCACTGGTACGTCAAGGGTCCCGACTTCTTCCCCGTTCACGCGCAGTTGGAAAGCTACTACGACGGCGTGCGCGAAGACATCGACGCCATCGCCGAGAGCCTGCTGCAGATCAACCACGAACCGCTGTCGTCCCTCAAGGACTTCCTCGCAACCGCGAAGATTGAGGAAGCGAAGCCCGGCTTCGTGACCTCGGACGAGATCCTTGCTGAAGTCGAGAAGGACTTCTCCTATATCTACGAGCAGGTGCGCAGCCTCAAGAAGGCTGCCGACGAGGCGAACCGCTACGTCACTTCCATGCTCATGGACGACCTCATCAAGAAATACGCCAAGTCGCTGTGGATGCTTCGTCAGGCGCGCATGAAGTAAGAGAACCCGCAGCATGAACAGTCAAAAATGGGCGATGCATAGACATGCATCGCCCATTTTTTCATTTCGTGCCACCCTTCAGGTCTTGAACTTGGCGGCCGCCGCATTGAGGTCGTGTGCCATATCGGAGAGACCGCGCGTACTTGCAGCGATCTCTTCTTACGCTTGCACGATCTTGCTGAAGTCAGCGACCTCGCGCAGGAGATCGTCGACGCCCTTCAAGAGGGCGAGGCGATTCTTGCGAATCTTCTCGTCGTCCGCCATGACCATGACGGCGTCAAAGAAGGCGTTGATCGGCTCGGCGAGATCCTTGAAATCGTCGATGGCGCCGACGAAGTCGTGCGCCTCGATGAGGCTCTCAGCCGCACTCCTGGCGGATGTGTAGGCCTTCATCAGTTCCTTCTCCTCGTCCGTCTCGAAGAGCGCTGCATCGACGTGCGCTTCACCCTTCTCCGCCTTCGCCGCGAGGTTCGCCACGCGCACGAAGGCCTGCACGGCGTCCGACATGCCAGGCGCGGCAAGCTGCTCTCTGACCGCCTTCGCCGCGAGCAGCACGCGGCGCACGTCGTCAACATTGCCGAGCACAGCGTCAGCGATGTCGTAGCGTATACCTTCTTCGGCGAGCACATTCTTGAGACGCAGGCGCATGAAGTCGGCGACGTCCGCCTGCATCTTCTCGCGCACCGCCGCATCCGTGATCTTGAGCAGATCCATCGTCCAGTCCACGAGGTCATGCAGGGATATGGCAACGCCCGCCTCGATGATGCTGTGCACCATGCCGAGCGCCTGTCGGCGCAGGGCGAAGGGATCTTGAGAACCCGTCGGAATCAGGCCGCGGCTGAACGTTGCGACGATGTTGTCCATCTTGTCCGCTAGACTCACGACGAGCCCCGCACGCGTCTTTGGCTGCGCATCGCCCGCAAAGCGCGGCATGTAGTGCTCGTCGATCGCGAGGGCTACGTCCTCGCCCTCGCCGTCGAGACGCGCGTACTCCTTGCCCATGACGCCCTGCAGCTCCGTGAACTCCGTGACCATTCCCGTCACGAGATCGGCTTTGGAAAGGAGCGCTGCACGCATCGCCGTCTTCTTCTCGGCATCATTCGCGCCGATGGCGTCAGCGATTTTTCCCGCGAGCTTTTCAAGGCGCAGCGACTTGTCGTAGACCGTGCCAAGCCCTTCCTGGAACACGACGGTCTTGAGCTTTTCCAAATGCTCCGCAAGGCTCTTCTTCCTGTCCTCGTCGAAGAAGAACTGCGCGTCGGCAAGACGCGCGCGCAGCACGCGCTCGTTGCCGTGCTGCACCGTCTCAAGGTACTCTTTCCCGCCGTTTCGCACCGTGAGGAAGAGCGGCAGGAGCTTGCCGTCCGCCGCCTTCACGGGGAAGTAGCGCTGATGGTCACGCATCGGCGTGATGACGGCGTCGGGCGGCAGAGCGAGATACTTGTCCTCGAAGCTTCCCGCGAGCGCTGTCGGATACTCGACGAGGTAAAGCACCTCTTCGAGGAGGTTCGGCGTGATTTCCGCCGTGCCGCCATGCGCCTTCGCTGCTTCGACGAGTCCCTCCTCAATGAGAGCCTTGCGCCGCGCGGGATCGACGATGATGAAGGCCTTCTCGCACGCCTCCTCGTAATGCGCGGCATCCTCAATCGTGAAGTCGCCTGTGCTGAGGAAACGATGGCCGCGCGATGTATTGCCGCTCTTGACACATGCAAGCTCGAAGGGCACGATCCTATCGCCGTAGAGTGCGACGAGCCAGCGCAGGGGACGAATGAAGCGGAAGTCGAGGTCGCCCCAGCGCATGCTGTTCGGAAGCGGAAGACCTGAAATGAGCTCGGGCAGCATCTTTGCCAGCACCTTTTCCGCACTCTCGCCCTTTTCCTCGACGAGCGCATAGACGTAGCCGTCACGCACGACGAGATCCTGCGCCTTGATTCCCTGCCCGCGCGCGAAACCTTCCGCCGCCTTCGTCGGCTTGCCTGCCGCATCGAACGCCACCTGTACGGAGGGACCGCGCTTCTCCTCAGCGACGTCCTCCTGCTTTTCTGCGAGTCCTTCGACGACGAGCGCAAGGCGGCCATGGTCTCGAACCTGCTCGTCGTGCTGTGCTC
>ERZ772948.67-NODE-67-length-57685-cov-10.299653_pt1 | contig 57685 bp, 40 predicted proteins | sample MGYA00511945_ERZ772948 | MGnify/ENA primary metagenome ERZ772948 (study PRJEB29015, sample SAMEA2737927) | human oral metagenome | biome: human oral; feature: human-associated habitat; material: dental | place: China | collected 2141 ... | reverse complement strand
GAATAGGGAGCATCAACTCCTTGTGAATGATGATTGCACCTACTGCTATGATACCGCCGATGGTAAGACTTCCCGTGTCACCCATGAACACTTGTGCAGGATAAGCATTGTACCAAAGGAAGCCTATCAATGCTCCAATGAATGCCATGAAGAACACTACTAACTCTTCCGAGCCTGGAATGTACATGATGTTGAGGTAGGCTGCGTATTGTATATGGCTGCTTACGTAGGCTAATATACCCAATACGACACCTATGATGGCGGAGTTTCCTGCGCACATACCATCCATTCCGTCGTTAAGGTTTGCACCGTTAGAGACGGCAGTGACAACAAAGATAGTCATAAGCACGAAGAGAATCCAGCCACCTGCATTCTTATACTCGCCTAAAAAACCTACTATCTCTGAATAATCCAGATTATGCAGTTTGACAAATGGAATGGTTGTCTTCAGTGTCTTTTCGGCTTTTGTCTCATGTTTGATGACGATTTCCTTGCCATTTTGATTTGCAACCTCAAGGTTCATGTTTGATTTAACGTCAGGAGAAGCCCAAAGTGTTAAGCCAACGATGAGTCCGATGGTTACTTGTCCGATAATCTTATATTTACCCTTCAGTCCTTCCTTGTCGTGCTTGAATATCTTAATGAAATCGTCCATACCACCGAGGAAACCCAACCAAATGGTCGTGACAATCATCAGGAGCAGATAGATATTACGTAATCTACCTAACAAGACGACAGGAATCAAGAGTGCAACGATGATGATAATACCACCCATTGATGGTACACCAATCTTTTTGACACCAAATGGGTCAATCTGTGCATCTCGTTGTACCTCTGTAATCTGCTTCTTCTTGAGGTATTTAATGAAGCGTTCTCCGAACCATGCAGAGATAATCAGTGCTAATATCATTGCCAAGATAGAACGGAAACTGATGTAGCCCCAAAGGTGAGAACCACTGATACCGAACTGGTCAAGCCAACGGAAGATATAGTATAACATTTTATTTCTCTTTTATGTTGTTCTTACGATAGACGATAGGGTCTCTATTTTAGAATTACTTAATACCGAAGATTTCACGGATAACCTCGTGGTCATCGAAATGATGCTTCACACCATTAATCTCTTGGTAGTTCTCATGTCCCTTACCTGCAACAAGAATAACGTCACCTTTCTGTGCCATCATGGCTGCAGTGCGAATTGCTTCCTTACGATCAGTAATCGTGAGAACCTTCTTGCGCTGTGTGGTGTCAAGTCCTGCAAGCATATCATTGATAATAGCCTGTGGCTCTTCGTCGCGTGGATTGTCACTTGTAAGGATGACAGTGTCACTTTGTTTAACAGCCTCTTGAGCCATTAATGGACGCTTTCCCTTGTCACGATGTCCGCCTGCACCGCAGACAGTAATGACATGTCCGCCCTTACCATCAAGTACATCGTGAATAGCACTGAGGACATTCTCCAATGCGTCTGGTGTATGGGCATAGTCAACAACAGCTGTGTAGCCTTCTGGTGATTGGATAGGTTCTAATCGTCCGTTAACACTCTTGAGTGTGCTCATTGCTATTAGGACGTCTTCTGGCTTCTTACCTAACATGATGGCAGCACCATATACAGCAAGCAGATTGCTCACATTGAACTTACCAATGAACTGTACGCCAACCTCTTTACCGTCAACTTCAAGGTACATACCTTCAAAGTGGCATTCAAGAATCTTTGCACGGAAGTCTGCCATTCGTTTGATAGAATAGGTCTTGACTGTTGCCTTTGTGTTCTGAACCATAATCATTCCGTTCTTGTCATCGGCATTGGTAATGGCAAAAGCGGTCTTAGGTAATCCGTCGAAGAACATCTTCTTGGCATTGCGATAGTTCTCGAAAGTCTTATGGTAGTCGAGATGGTCACGTGTAAGGTTGGTGAAGATGCCTCCTACAAACTCTAAACCACCTATACGATGCTGATGGATAGCATGGCTGGAACACTCCATGAACGCATATTCGCAGCCTGCCTCAACCATCTTCGCAAGTAGACAGTTAAGTTCTATTGGGTCAGGAGTAGTGTGACTTGCAGGAACTTCCTCATCATTAATATAGTTACATACGGTAGAGAGTAAGCCTACCTTATGACCGAATTCACGGAACATTCTATATAATAAGGTGGCAATGGTTGTCTTACCGTTCGTTCCAGTTACACCAACCAACTTCAGTTTGCGTGATGGTTCTCCATAGAACATTGTGGCAACCTTTCCTGCTTCTTCTTCAGTTGATGCTACCTGAACGTATGTTACCTTTTCATTCAGTTCCTCAGGCATATCTTCAAGTAGGATTGCTACGGCTCCTAACTCAATAGCTTTGTTAATGAATTTATGTCCGTCTACCTGTGTTCCTTTCATTGCGATGAACAAGTGACCGTTCTCTATTTTACGACTATCAATGTTCACTCCTTTAATCTCAACGTCAATATTGCCTTGGCTGGCAATAACCTTAACGTCTTTGAGTAATTCGCTTAACTTCATATCTTTGTTTTTTTCTTATTCTTTATGATTGTAATCGAAGTGTTCTGCATTTGTGAAGTGAATGTTTATCCCATTCTTAATTCACATTTCATGCCCCTCTTAACCTTCTCGCCTGGTGCAACGCTTTGTTTAATAACACGACCTCTACCGGTAAGTATTACTTTAATACCATGTTTCTCCATCAAGTAAACAGCGTCGCGAGCACCCATGCCATGGACGTCAGGGACTATGTTGGCTTTAGGTGTTTGCTCCTTTTGGAAGGTCAATGACTTTCCTTTTATGGTGGTTGTTCCCCATATAGGATTACCAAATGGGTAAGCACCGTTCCAACCATTCGTTATTTGGAAGCCGAGAGAATTCAGCACATAGTCTGTTGCAAGCAGGTTGCCTGTCTTTGCTGTAGGGATTGTTACAGATGAAGCATCGTGTGCATCAGTAACATTCAGCTTCAGACTTTGTGCCATAATGCCTTCCGCAATGTGGTGGAATACAACACCACTCATGCCACCTCCGGATGCTGGAAGGCCTGTCTTCTGTATGCAGACAATACAACTGTAACGTGGTTTGTCGGCAGGGAAGAAGCCTGCAAAGCTGAGGAGATAGTTTGTTCCACCAGTTTTATAACCCAAGGCTCCCTTTGACATCTGGGCAGTACCAGTCTTACCTGCAACGAGGAATTTGTCAGAGCCAGCCTTCTTACCCAAGCCTTCAGAGACAACTTCTGTCAGAATGCGTGTAATATTCTTGATGGTACTTTCCTTTGCAATACGCTCTTTTAATACCTTTGGCGGATTGTTATAGATGACTTCGCCATTTTTTACAATCTGTTTTACAAATCGTGGCTGCATTAGCTTACCACCATTGGCAATCGCATTGTAGAAGGCAAGCGTCGATATTGGTGGTATCTGTGTCTCGTAACCAATACTCATCCATGGCAAAGCAGTGGCACTCCAGTTGTCATACTGACCACGACTATTCTTATGTGGCATGCGGATTCGTGCTGGTGAATAGCCTACAATAGGGACATGGAAATCGGTTGCAAGACCTAAGTCGTAGATACCTTGAACGAATTTCTCTGGGTTGTTGTGGTAGTGCATGTCGATGATACGACTGACACCGATGTTTGAACTGTATTTCAAAGTCCATGGCAACGTCAGTGTTCCATATCCTCCACGTGTCCAGTTGTGGTCCTTCATGTCTCGTCCGTACATATTCCATACACCTGGTCCAGTCTGAACAGTGTACATAGTATCAACGAGCCCATCGTCAAGGATGGTCATAATAGAGGCTGTCTTAAAGACAGAACCAGGCTCAAGCAAGTCACTTACGGCATGATTTTTAACCTCTCTATATTCGCCATCACTACATTTATCTAAGTTGACAATAGCCTTCACGTCACCAGTTGCGACTTCCATCACAATAGCAACACCTACGTTACCATTTACGTTAGGGTCTTTCAGCTCGTCTAATAAGGCACGCTCTGCCAAGTCTTGCATGCTGACGTCAATGGTAGTTATGATGTCAGCACCATCAATAGGTGGTGTGTCTGTGATATCAAGGAACTTGTTACGAACCTTACGACGGTGGATGATACCATTTGTACCACGCAGAATAGAGTCGTATGAAAGCTCTAATCCACAGCGAGCAGTATCTTTTGCACCGAACATATCACCTATCGTACGTTGAGCGAGTGAGCCAAACGGGCGACGACGTGCGTTAAACTCATCCCAGTGGAATCCACTCTTATATTTAGAAAGGTGGAAAATAGGGAGGCTCTGTATCTCTTTAAATGTGTTATAGTCTATGCGCTCGTTCCATATCGCCCAATGTTTACTCTCCTTGTGGTAGCCTTCCATGAGGTACTTCTTGAAGTAGGCTGCTGATTTCTCAGGGAAGATGTTATTCAATCCCTTGCTGATATAGTTGATACTATCGACGAACGCTGTGTCGTTTCCTGCTGCTTTGAGTGCGTTGAAGTCCATGTAAACCTTAAATTCAGGTAATGAACTTGCCATAAGTTGCCCATTACAGCTTAGGATATTACCTCTGGTAGGCTTTACTGTGACGCTGTCTTTCTTTTGAGAAGCAGCAACTTCCAGCCAGTAGGTTCTACCTGCAGTCATGGTGTAGATAGTCTTACCAATAACAGCTACAGCTACAAGCGACATGATGATCGCTATAACACTGTAGCGGGGCATTACTTTGCTATTATCAAACTTACTCATATCCTATTTCTCGGGTACATCTATAATATAAGGTGGACGGTCAGACATTTTCAGTACACTGTCCTTTCTTGTTTTCAATATCTCAAGTATATGGCTTTCACGTGTCTTCTCTGTGAGTTGACTACTACTTGAAAGTGCACGATACTTAGCGTCCTCTAACTCTTTTTGCAACTTATCAATCTCAATGAGGTACTTCTGTACACTGTATCGATTTGATATGTAAACGATAGTGAAAATCACAGCGGTGATAATCAACCAGATGTTATTACGTAGGAGTCGTGTAGAGAGGATGTCACCTCCAAGAATCTTTCTTAGTGTGAAGTTTGATGATTGTGGTTGCTCATCTTCGCGTGCTTGCTCCTCAATGGCAGCTTTAATCTTTTCTACTTCGACCTCTTCTTCTATTCTTTTTTCTTCCTCCTCCGTTAGTGGTGTTGCTACCTCGTTATTCGCAGTAGCTTCTTGTTGATTTTCTATAGTCTCTGCCTTTACGAGTGGCTCTGTGACGTTTATGCTCTCTTCAGTGAAAGCAGTCTGATCTTCTGTGAGAGGATGCTCCGTCAGCGTTGGATTTTTCTTGTCGTTCTCGTCATTCATTTGCTTTCTTTTCTGCTATTCTTAGTTTTGCACTTCGGCTTCGTGGGTTGCGTTCTTGTTCGTCGTTACTTGCTGTGATAACTTTGTTATTGACTAATCGGAATGGCGTTTCTATTCGTCCGAAGAAGTCTTGTTTCACTTTACCCTCTATATTTCCTGACTTCATAATGTTCTTTACCATTCTATCCTCTAAGGAGTGGTAGGTAATAACCGATAGTCTACCGCCAGGGCGAAGCAGTTCAGTTGCTGCTATAAGCATTTCCTTCAAGGCATCCATCTCGTGGTTTACTTCGATGCGAAGGGCTTGAAACATTTTTGCCATGTCTTTCTTTTCGCGTGCCCGCTGAAAGAAAGGTTCGATGGTTGTCAGTAAGTCGTTCGTTGTTTTATATGTTTTCTGTCCTCTTGCCTTAACAATGGCTGAGGCGATGCGGCGCGACTGCTTCAGTTCTCCGTAGAGGTAGAGTATGTCTGCCAATCGTTCTTCATCGTAGTCGTTGAGAATATCGGCAGCTGTTATTCCTGCTCGTTTGTTCATTCTCATGTCGAGTGGAGCTTCGAAGCGGAATGAAAACCCACGTGTCTCATCATCAAAGTGATGGCTGCTAACACCAAGGTCGGCAAGTAGTCCGTCTATGTATTCTACGCCATAATACCGCATCCAGTTCTTTAGGTATCTGAAGTTGGAGCGAACAAAGGTGAAGCGGTCTACTTGTTCCTCGCTTAAGCCCATGTTGTCAATATTCTGCTCGGCATCAGCATCTTGGTCAAAGCTGTAAAGATGACTGCCCTCTGCTAAGCGAGAAAGAATCTCTCGGCTATGACCTCCACCTCCGAAAGTTACATCCACGTAGACTCCGTTGGCATGTAGGTTCAATCCTTCAATGCTTTCGTTAAGGAGTACAGGGATATGATAACATTCTGCAGTCTTAATCATGCTGTTGATTCTTTTGTGGTTGACTAATCGTTGTCTTGTGAAGGGGTATCAAGCAAGATGGCTCCTTCCATGCCCATGGTTTCTTCCATGGCCTTGCTGAATTCTTCAGCCGACATGAATGGCTCGTTGTTCTCGCTGTTTGCCCATATCTCAATGCAATCGTCCATTCCTGTAAACCTAATCTGCTGGTCGATATTCGCCATTTTCAGATATCGTTTTGGGATGAGGAAACGACCGTTCCCGTCCAATGTAATCATCTCAACATCTGTGACATACTGGCGATAAATCATCTGGTCGCGACGACTCCAGCGACTCAAACGCTTACGGAGTGCGTCCATTCGTTCGTTCCATACAGACTCGGGATAGAGAACTAAGCATGGCTCGAAGATATCTTTGCGCAATACCAACGATTCCTCGCCTGATGCGTTGAGCACCTTGCGGAAGACTGCAGGCAGGAAGGCTCTTCCTTTTGCGTCTGTTTTTGCTTCGATATTGCCTAAGAATCTCATGTCTATTTTTTACAAAGCTGTATTTGGCTTCAAAGTTACACATTTTTCCCCACATATCCCCACTGTGCTCCACAATATTTTATTAACAACCTCTATTTTTAGAATATTAACACTTTGACCGACGTTTCTGTCCTCTTGTCAATTGCGCTTTGTGGTGTACTTGATTTTTGCTGTGTGTTAAGCGTGTTGAGAGAGTTGTGTGGTGTGTTGAAATATATTTACAATGATGAGGGTTTAAAATGCTAATTTAAGTCTAAAAAGTATTGTTCTGAACCCCTTTGTAAGTATCAGATAATCAAAGGGTTGTAAAAGTGGTTTTCAAAAGGTGCTTAATCGGACTTCAAAAGGGCGTTAGTTAGGGTCTTAAAGGGCACCTTTCACAAGCTAAAAGAGCCTTAATTGAACCGCTATTAAGCCTTGATTGAAACGGATGTTGTGAAATATTATTACAAAAGATAGCTTTTAGTACGAGTCTTATAGTTCTCTTTTTGCTTTTATTTCCTTCTTTTTGAGTTGCCTTTTCAGTCTTTTTGGCGTATCAAAGTTGGTTTTAGGACTCATTATGTGAAGTGGAGGATACTAAAAATAGTGGGGTAAAATGGAGCCTTTTGTTTTAAATGAGAGTAATCAACGCTGTTGTTGACATGATTTTTTTCTGTTTAAGCATATATTTTTTGCAAAAAACGCAAGCTATTCCAAATGGTTTCGTTATTTTTGCATTTTGTTAGGAGAGAATTGAGTACATGGGTGCAGAAATAGAGAAGACGATAGACATAGACAAGATTCTAAGAGATAAGATGGGGGCGAAGGCTAAATTCGTTCCTTCTTTTGCTGTCAATTGGCTAAAAAGAATCCTTCATGAAGATGAGGTTAATCAGTTTCTATGGGATAGTCGTGGTTTGTCAGGGACAGAATGGCTCACGGAGTGTGTTCGATATCTTGACATGACGCTGCAAATCGAAGGTTTAGAGAATCTTCCAGATAAGGATGATGGTAAGCTTTATACCTTTGTGTCAAATCATCCCCTTGGTGGACAGGATGGTGTAGCATTGGGATCGATTATCGGTAAGCACTATGATGGTAGATTTCGCTATCTGGTTAATGACTTATTACTCAATCTTCCAGGCTTAAAGCCAGTAAGTATTGGCATCAACAAAACTGGAAAACAGAGTCGTGATTTCCCTCGCATGGTTGAGGCTGGCTTTAAAAGTGATAATCATATTTTGATGTTCCCTGCTGGACTGAATAGTCGTAAAATTGATGGGAAGATTCATGACTTAGAGTGGAAGAAGACATTTATCACCAAGAGTGTGGAGTATCAGCGTGATGTAGTTCCCATCTTCTTTGGCGGACGTAATTCTGATCGATTCTATCGTATTGCACATTTCAGTGATAAATACGTCAAGAAGGTGAACATAGCGATGCTATTCCTTGTTGACGAGATGTACAGAAACGTTGGTAAGACGTTTCGTGTTGCAATAGGGAAGCCAATCCCTTGGCAGACGTTTGATAAGAGTCGAACATCGATGGAATGGGCTAAATATGTTGAAGACATGGTTTATGAGCTCTAAAATTTAGCCTTATTAAATGATAGAATAAAGAGTTCAATCAAGCGATTAGATTTAGAGAAAGAAAAAGATAGATAGAATATATGGAAGAAGAAATCATCCAACCCATTAGCAAGGAGCTACTCAAGAGCGAGTTGCCTCCTGAACGGATGCTTCGTTCGACGAACAAAAGTCACAATGAAATTTATGTTGTGACGGCTAAGACTGCGCCAAACGTGATGAAGGAGATTGGACGTCTGCGCGAAATAGCTTTTCGTTCGGCTGGGGGTGGTACGGGCAAATCGATGGATGTTGATGAGTTCGACACGATGGAGAATTGTTGTAGACAGTTGATTGTTTGGAATCCTGAAGCGGAAGAGATTATCGGTGGATATCGTTATATCTTTGGTAGCGAGTGGGAAATAGATAAAAACGGACAGCCAAAGGTCGCAACAAGTCATATGTTCCATTTCTCTGATAAGTTCATGAAGGAGTATGCTCCTTATACAGTTGAGCTTGGACGTTCTTTTGTTTCATTGGATTACCAGAACGTTCGTAAGAATTCTAAGAGCATCTTTGCGTTAGATAACCTTTGGGATGGACTTGGAGCGTTGACGGTGTTGTACCCTGAATGTAAGTATTTCTTCGGAAAGATGACCATGTATCCTTCTTATATCCGTCGTGGTAGGGATATGATTCTTTACTTTTTGAAGAAGTATTTTGATGATAAAGAAGACCTTATTATACCGATTAAACCGTTGAAAATTGACACTCCAACCACTGAGCTGGATGCTCTTTTCCAAGGAAATGGTTTTAAGGAGGACTATAGAATATTAAATAGAGAGATACGTGAGTTGGGATATAACATCCCTCCTTTAGTGAATGCTTATATGAATCTTTCTCCAACGATGAAACTCTTCGGTACAGCTATCAACTATGGGTTTGGTGATGTAGAGGAAACTGGCATCCTTATAGCGGTTGATGAGATCTTTGAAGAGAAGCGTGTTCGTCATATTGAGAGCTTTGTAGATGAGCATCCAGAGGCACTGAAGTTCACAAGTGGTGCTAATAATGTTATCTATAAGGAGAAAGAAGAGCAGTAATACGTTTCTTAGAACGATAGAAGAAAGGCAGGTAATCCGTTGGTGTTTGGATTACCTGCCTTTCTTTTGGTACTTTCTTCGCCCCTTACAGTGTTAAGTAAAGATACGAAGAAAGTGTTAATTGTCGATGAAATCGCAATCTTTTATCTGATAAAGAGTAGTTCGCGATACTTAGGAAGTGTCCAAAGCTCATCGCTGACCACTAACTCTAATTTATCAATCTGATATCGGATGGCTTCCATCTTTGGTGCGATAGTATCATGATAAGCGATTGCTTTTTCGCGTTGATTTTCTATTTTGTTGGCTTGTTTACGTGCATTGACAAGTTCTTCAACACCCGTCTCGATGATATTAGTGCGTTCAGCAATCTCACGTATAATCTTTATATTACGCTCACTGAGCTGTTTTCCCTCTACATCTCCGAAGATATTGACCATATTCTGCACATTCTTCGCCAACTGGCTTTGGTAATGTGTTGCCACAGGGATGATATGATTCATCGCCAAATCGCCCATTACACGTGCTTCGATTTGTATCTTCTTGGTGTATGTCTCCCATTTTACCTCGTTACGTGCCTCCAACTCATTACGCTTCATCACGTTCATCGACTCGAACATCTTGATAGAATCTTCGTCGAGATAGCGGTCGAAGCACTTAGGACAACTTGATTCGCAATCGAGTCCACGCTTCTTGGCTTCTTCCTTCCAGCTATCAGAATATCCGTTTCCATCGAAGTGAATAGGCTTACAGGTCTTGATATCTTCACGAATGATATCGATGATTGCCGATGTTAGGTCTTCACCTTTTTCAACCAAGGTGTCAACGCGCTCACTGAAACGTTCTAAAGCTTCTGCTACAGCAGTGTTCAGTACAATCATTGCAGATGCACAGTTAGCCTCAGAACCTACTGCACGGAACTCAAAGCGGTTACCTGTAAAGGCAAAAGGAGATGTGCGGTTACGGTCGGTGTTATCGATAAGTAACTCTGGAATCTCTGGAATGTCCATCTGTAAACCTGTCTTTCCAGTAAGGCTAAAGATGTTTTCCTTGTCTGCCTTTTCTATATGCTCAAGGAGGTCACTAATCTGTTTTCCAAGGAAAGAGGAGATAATAGCAGGTGGTGCTTCGTTAGCTCCAAGACGATGATCGTTGGTTGCACTCATTACTGATGCTTTCAGCAGACCATTGTGCTTATAGACAGCCATTAAGGTTTCTACGATGAAGACTACAAAGCGAAGGTTATCGTTAAGTGTCTTACCTGCTGCATGGAGGAGAATACCTGTGTCAGTGTTTAGGCTCCAGTTGTTATGCTTACCAGAACCATTGACTCCATCGAAAGGTTTCTCATGTAGAAGAACGCGGAAACTATGCTTGTGTGCAACCTTCTTCATGAGTGACATCAATAGCATGTTATGGTCTACTGCAAGGTTGCATTCCTCAAAGATAGGAGCCAACTCAAACTGACCAGGAGCAACCTCATTGTGACGTGTCTTGCAAGGAATACCCAATTCGAGCGCTTGTATCTCAAGATCCTTCATGAAAGCTTGTACACGCTCAGGGATTGTACCGAAATAATGGTCGTCCATTTGCTGGTTCTTTGCAGAGTCATGTCCCATCAGTGTACGGCCTGTAAGCATAAGGTCTGGGCGAGCAAAGTACAAATCTTCATCTACAAGGAAGTATTCTTGTTCCCATCCAAGGTTAGTGTGAACCTGCTTTACGTCTTGATAAAAGTATTGGCAAACCTTAGTTGCTGCAACATTAACAGCATGGAGTGATTTTAATAAGGGTGCTTTGTAGTCGAGTGCTTCTCCAGTATAAGATATAAATATTGTAGGAATACAAAGTGTGTCTTCGATGATGAATACAGGACTGGTTGGGTCCCAGGCTGAATAGCCACGTGCTTCAAAGGTATTGCGGATTCCTCCATTAGGGAAAGAACTGGCGTCAGGTTCCTGCTGAACGAGAAGTTTTCCTGAGAACTCTTCTATCATTCCTCCTTTACCATCATGCTCGACAAAGGCGTCATGTTTCTCTGCCGTACCTTCTGTTAGCGGTTGGAACCAGTGTGTATAGTGAGTTGCTCCATGCTCCTCTGCCCATTTCTTCATGCCTTGCGCTACTGCATCTGCGATGGAACGGTCTAATCGTGAACCATTGTCAATGACGTCTATCAGCTTTTGGTACACATCAACAGGGAGATATTTGTACATTCTTGCACGATTAAAGACGTACTTACCGTAGAACTGTTCTGGACGTTCTGTAGGTGTCTTGACTTCTAAGGGGCGTTTTTTGAATGCTTCTTCAACAGCTCCAAATCTTAAATTTGCCATATCTTTTGTCTTATAATGAAAGTTCTATCTGCAAAATTAGTTATTTTCAGATTATCTGGCAAAGTATTTAAGGATATTATTCTCTATTATTACAGCCTAATAATTTTTAATCAAAATTGTACTTTAAAGCTGATAGTTATGCTCTTTCCATTCCTATTGTCTTTGAGAAAGGAAGCCTCTTAAATCCACTAATGCCATTTTGTTTTGGGCTATATAGCTCTTTGATAACAGCAAATGGCTTTCATCTTGGTTGTATATTATAAGGTATTTAACCCTCCGCACGAATGGTGTTAGTGCTTCGCACGGTTGGTGCTCATGCTCCGCACAGTTGGTGTTTACCAAGAACACGACATGGGTCGATCTATAATACAATGAATAAAGGTGGTAGGGGAAAACTATATTTGCCTCATTGTGAATTATAAGGTAGGCTGCTAAAGAATTGTTTATGTGTGAAGATCTTATGAAAACACGCGGTTTGTCGACTCAAACTATAGAAAAGAAAAAAGTGTATATCTGCTCACGCAGACATACACTCAGCCACTTAACTAAATAACTCAAAAAATTATTTGACTCAAAAAATCATTAGGCAATCTTCTCACGAGGACCATCCTAATTAGTTTAATTTGACTATTAACTTACTAATAACTATTTAAACGTAATTTGATTGCTACTCAAGAAATATCTTTAATTGACATACAAAGATAGTTATTTTGTGGGAAAAAGATGTCTGTGCAAATAAATTATATTTGTTATAAGACTTATTTTTTATTATAACTACCTTTTATACCCTTTTTAAATGTCATTTTTCGCCCATTTCATCGATTAAACTTTATCTTCAAGCGATTCTGTGTTTTGAGGTCTTTTAGTCTCGCTAAGCCTCTTCCTATAAATGGTTGGAGCTACTCCGAACCTCTTTTTGAAGGCTTTACTCATAGCCGCAAGGTCGCTATAACCACATTCGTATGCGATTTCTGAGATGTTTTTGTCATCGTTTTTGAGTAACTCACGGCAATGAATCATACGACATTCGCTTTGCCAAGATAGGAATGTCTTACCCGCAAACTCATAGATATAGTAGGAGAGAGCTACGGTCTGTATTCCTATAGATGCTGCCGTCTTCTCCATTGTAAGCTCTGTATCAGCCAATGGGAATGGGTCCTGATGAAGCCACTTGTCTATTTTTTCTTTGATAGAATTACCTTTGTTATAGTTGTTTGACTCCAAAATCATAATGTGTTTATGTAGATTCACGTAGGAACGTGTGATTGCTATGACAGTAAAGATGATGCAAATCTTTAATAAGGCATGGTAAATTGTAGACGGAACAAGCTGTCCTAACGTTATCATTATGAGGAGTATTCCCGTCCCTAAATAGAACTTGTTGCGTTGTGCTATACCTCTAAGATCTCCGTTTTCATCGATAATTTGATGCTTATATTTAATCAGTTGTGTTACAATCTCTATAATCATCAATAGCTTGCAGAAGAGGATACCTGCTGAAAAGATAATACGCATTAATGCTTGTATTGGCATCGTTTGCTGGAGATCAGCTAATAGCTGACTATAATTCTGGTAATGATGAATGTCTCCGTTCGCTGCATATATCATCTGTGGGACAAGTAGTGATAGCGGTAAGAGGTTATAGAATAACAGAGCATACTTATTCTTGTAAATCTTTCCATTGCTGAATGTCGTGCATGTGATAAGGAAAGACTCCCAGAGAAGGTATAATGATAATATCGACGGAACGCATAAAATCTCCGTTTCATCGTTTATACTACGTGAAAAATGGCAGCAAAGATATAGAAGAAGAAGCCCATAGTCCAATATAATTATTCTACGCTTAAAAGTGAGTGGACCACTTGGGGACTTCCTATACATCAATGCAATGATGGCAAAGCATATAGCCGAAGCAATTATAGCCGCCAATGAGGTTGCATAACTTAGTATCATGATATATTTGTGTTGTTGTCTAATACAAAGATAATAAAATAATCTCAGAAAACCTCACTCTTTCCTTTTTAGTACGGTTTATGCTGGGATTTTATGTTGTATGACAACGTCTCAGAGGTTGTTTTATTTTATTAGGTCTTCTTTTTTGACGTTTTTTGATAGTTTGATTATCTTGAAAAGCATGGTAATCCCTCTTTTTATAAGATTGTAAAGGTGTTGTTTAGTCTTTAAGTTACCATTGTTTTCATAATTAATCGTATGTCATTATAGGTTATATCTGAAGGGCACAACTCCTTAATAGGGTTCATTCCGCTCTCTGTTCCAACATCTTTAATTATCCGTTTGATGATATTTATTTTCTTTTCATCAATCACTTCTTCAAGCTTTATGTCTCCATTTAGGATGTAAGATACGAGATGTCCTTGGATTGTACCTTCTGTTAATCCTCGCTCTTTGGCAATCTCTTCAACGCTTTTTCCAGTTTTGAAGAGGTTATATGTCTGTTCAGAAGTGCTGATCTTCTTCTCTTTAGGCTTGTCTTTATCCTCCTTTCTCTTTCTTCTTTTTCTCTCGTTTCCATCGGAAATACTGTTGAGAATAGCCTCTTGCTTTGCTGTGAGGTAGGTAGTAATCGAGAAACCATCTTCCATTATGCTTTCTAACAGATCATGCTTTGCTAAGTAAGTCTGTTTAAGTTCAGTGTAAGCGTTGTCAAAACGTTTAGCACCTATTTTATTATTTGTCTGTACTTCCTTGGTCAACTCTATCATTCTACTGAAGATTTCGGTCAACTCACTATGGAAGTAGAGCGCTCCTTTCTTTATTCTCTCCTTGAAATCCTCTTCGTGAAGCTGCTCGGTTGTCATCTTTTTGATAAGATTCTCCCATTTCATCGATACTTGGATGATGCGCGACTCTAAGTCAGTAAGCGCCATCTTATGCAGTGCATTTATCTTTGTAAACTTGAAGAAGAACTCTGTTAATACCCTAAAGAGAGCCGTTTCGTAGGTTTTAATCTCGTTGAAATTGAATAATTCGATAAGTAATTGGCGATGGTATTCCTCTTTCAAGGCAGGTAAAGCGGAGATACTCTTTTCTGCTTCTTCTGTTTGATGAGAGATATAGTCACATACACGATTATCATTTATAATCGCAGTATTACTAATCGGAGATGCCAAAACCAAACCTTCTAAGGTCTTACAACGACTTAATGCAACATAAACCTGTCCCGAAGCAAAGGATGCTTGCGCATCTATAATAGCATGTTCAAAGGTAAGTCCTTGGCTCTTATGTATGGTAATTGCCCACGCCAGACGCAGTGGATACTGCCTAAAAGTCCCCTGCACCTCTGCTTCTATTTGTTTTGTTTTCTCGTTTAAGGTGTATTTAGTGTTCTCCCATGTCTCAACTTCAACCTCAAATTCCTCATCCTCTCCAGGGCAAAGAACGTATATCTTCTCGTTATCAACATGGGTGATGTGTCCAATACGCCCATTATAGTAACGTCCATTGTTATCATTACGTATGAACATCACCTGCGCACCCGTCTTCAGCGTAAGGTTGAAGTCCGTTGGATAGTTGTATTCAGGGAAGTTACCATCGGTTTCTGCGCTAAAGGTATAAGCTTTTGCGGGAAGTTTACGAAGTTGGTCTTCGTTATAGCTTTCCGCCATTCTGTTATGTGTTGTCAATCGAATATAATCACTACCCTCCTTTGGTTGGAACGTTGGATCATATCTTTCGTTGAGGCGCTGGAGGTCATCTGCAGAAACTTTTCCCTCTCTTATATTATTAAGTAAGGTGATGAAGGTCGCATCTTGCTGTCGATAGACGTGGGTTAGCTCAATAGTCACATAGCTAATGCTGCGTAATGCCTTTGAACCAAAGAAATAAGGAGTGTCATAATACTGTCGTAATAGTTCCTCTTCTTCAGGAGTTACAACGGGAGTAAGCTGTTGTAAGTCGCCTATCATCAGGAGTTGTACACCACCAAAGGGCTTATCTGGCTCACGAAAACGACGTAAAACGGAGTCAATTGCATCAAGAACATCAGCTCGTACCATACTAATCTCGTCAATGATAAGCAAGTCGAGAGTACGCATAATCTTGCGTTTCTCTTTGCTATAATCAAATCGATTCTTGATGTTAGTATTGGGTACGAAAGGCGAAAGGGGCAACTGGAAGAAAGAATGAATCGTCATACCGCCCGCATTGATAGCAGCCACGCCAGTAGGAGCAACAATAATGTTTCGTTTATTGCTGCGCTCTTTGAGTGTGCGAAGGAAGGTTGTTTTACCAGTTCCAGCCTTTCCTGTGAGGAAAATACTTATTCCAGTGTGTTCTACAAAGTCCCACGCATTGCGTAATTCTTGGTTTTTCTCCATTCTTTTTGTGCCTTTTTGCTTGCGGCTGGCAAAGTTAGTTTAAATATTTGAGAAAAGCAAGTGATGTTTCTTTGATTTACGTCAATCGACTTGATACAGGCTAATTAAAAGGTAGATTCCTAAGTTTATTGTTTGTATCTTTTGTTGGATGTTTTGTTTTTGCCTAACTTTGCACTCGTAATTAAAGGATAACATATTAATGAACTGGGGAAAAAGGTTCCCCATTAAAGGTAAAAAGATTATGATTTCAGTAGTATTATCAGCTGTAGTAGTTGCAGCATTAGTAGCAAAGGCAGTTAACTTGAATAATCACATCACTGCCTAATTAAGAAAGTAATTTAGAAATTTGAGAGTAGTTACAAGGTCCCGTCTGCGTTTATAACGTAGTCGGGATTTTTGTTTTTCTTTGTTTTTAAGTACCGTCTTTCGCTTGTTTATACTCCCTTTCTTTCCTTTTCGAAAACCGGTTTTTGTATTCATAGGGTGTGAAAGAACTTTACAAAAAGAGCGTAAAGGTAGTCTGATATTCAAGAAAAAATGCCCATCACTTCAGCTTTTGTAACTATCTTATAATCAGTGTTATATGGAAACGTGTTTTAAAAGGTGCTTAATAAGGGTTCAAAAGGGCGTTAGTTAGACCTCAAAAGGGCACCTTTTAAAAGCCAATTGGGCGTTAATTCAAACACTGTTAAACATCAATTAAAATTGGCTATTTGATTTTTCTTGACAGAACCAATAAATTTAAAGACTTTAAGAAGAACTTAATAAGGAGGTACCGAACTCACAGAAACTTTATCATTTTATAAATAAAAAAGTCCTCACAAGCAGAAATGTGCTTGCGAGGACTTTCCAATATAATTTATTTTAAGCTGTACAACAACTTACAGGTGACTCATTACGACATGAGTACATAGGCCTTCACCCGTTGTCATGCAACTATTATTCCTTGATATTTGGCTCTTCCAAACCGAGGTTGCGCTTCTTATCTACTACCTTCAATGTAAGACCAATGATAAGAGCTATCACACCCAAACCAGCAAGCATAACCAATGGAGCTGTATAGTTGAGCTGTGTTGGGTCAGTAACACCTACGTTTGTCTTATCAAGTACCTTACCAATAAGGAGTGGGAACAACCACAAACCGATATTCTGAATCCAGAAGATAAGTGCATAAGCAGAACCGATAATCTTTGCATCTACGAGCTTTGGAACACTTGGCCACAATGAAGCTGGCACGAGTGAGAAAGAAGCACCGAGAACGAGGATGGTTACATAAGCAACGATAACACCACCTACCTGGCTTGACTTGAATTGTGGAAGAACAAAGGCAAAAGTGAGGTGACATACAATCAGAAGTAATGAACCCAATACGAGCATAGACGCTGCCTTACCCTTATGATCTACATAGCTACCAAGGATTGGGGTAATACCTACTGCGAGCAGTGGGAATACTGCAAAGATAGACTCTGCAGACTGACGCATATAACCCATGTAGCAATAAACTACAAGGCATAAAACAGACAAGAAGAGCATAAAATTCTTCAAAGCCTTATTCTTCATGAAGTTGAACATGAAGGCTGTTGCAGCAACAACGAGCATGATAACATACTGTACGATAGTCACACTTGATGAAGCCCAGAATGAACCTGCAGGAAGTTCGTGGAAGGTAAGGTTACACTGAAGCATATTTACAGCGTACTTCTGGAATGGGAAGATAGCTGAGTAATAAAGTACACAGAGCAATGCTACGAGCCAAAAGCCCATACTTGAAAGAATCTTACCGAGGTCGCTAATCTTAAATGGATCGTCTTTCTCCTCTGCCTCACCGGTCTGTGAGTCGAGCTTCTTATCCATGAAGAAGTAAACAATGAACATCATCAATGCAATACAGATAAGTACTACACCGAAAGCTACAGAACGAGAAACATTAATATCGCCACCGAGTTTAGCAAAGAATGGCGAGAAAATCATACAGGTAGCAACGCCAAGACGAGCCAGAGCCATCTCTGAACCCATTGCTAATGCCATCTCACGACCCTTGAACCACTTTACAATACCACGAGAAACAGTGATACCTGCCATCTCAACGCCACAACCAAATATCATAAAACCACAAGCTGCAACCTTTGCAGATGCTGGCATTCCCTGATAGAAAGGAGATACACCCAACTGCTCGAAGACAGGAATGTGGTTGAGGTTATTGGTAAACCATACGTCAAGTGCGCTACCAGCAAAGCTGTCGCTGATAGCATAGTACTTGATTAAAGCACCAGCTAACATCACTGCACCAGACAAGATAGCAGTGAAACGAACGCCCATCTTATCGAGGATGATACCTGCGAAGATGAGGAAGAATACGAAGACATTAAGGAATGTCTCTGAACCCTGCATAGTACCGAATGCGGTTGAGTCCCAACCTCTCTGCTCCTGCATCAACTCCTTGATTGGAGAAAGGATATCAACAAAGATGTAGGCACAGAACATTGCCAGGGACAAAAGGAGGAGAGCCGTCCAGCGCATCGCTGCTGAATCTCTCAATGATGTTTGAATTTTATCAGTCATGATGATTTTTTTAGTTAACAAGTTTACGAGAGGACAAGTTGACAAGTTTGACAAGTTGACAAGTAAACAAGTTGTTTGTTAGATTATAAGTTGAAAGTGAACGAGTGAACATGTTGACAAGTGAACGAGTTAATACTATCAAGCAACTTGTTTACTTATAAACTCGTTCACTTGTCTACTTGCCAACTACTTCTTCAGCCAGCGGTCGAGCCAATTAAAGAATGTACGCTGCCAGAGAACACTATTTTGTGGTTTCAATACCCAGTGGTTCTCATCAGGATAGAGAAGTAACTCAGCAGGGATACCACGCAGACGAGCTGCATTGAAAGCACCCATTCCTTGATTAGCATTAATACGATAGTCTTTCTCGCCGTGGATACAAAGAATTGGAGAATCCCACTTATCAACATTCAAATGAGGACTGTTTGCGTAAGTACGCTTTGCAGCTTCGCTCTTGTCCTTATTCCAATATGCATCGTCATACTCCCAGTTGCTGAACCAAGCCTCCTCTGTATCTGTGTACATACTCTCAAGATTGAAAGCACCATCATGAGAGATGAAACACTTGAAGCGCTTGTTGTGAATACCAGCAAGATAATAAACAGAGAAGCCACCAAATGAAGCACCAACAGCGCCTAAGCGGTCTTTGTCTACAAATGGGAGGTTGTTGGCAGCATCGTCAATCGCTGCAAGGTAGTCGTTCATACACTGACCAGTCCAATCGGTACTAACTTCCTCGTTCCATGCACTACCAAAGCCTGGCAAGCCACGACGGTTAGGAGCAATGATGACATAGCCATTGGCTGCCATTATCTGGAAGTTCCAACGATAGCTCCAGAACTGAGAAACAGGACTTTGTGGTCCGCCTTCACAGAAGAGCAATGTAGGATATTTCTTATTTGGATCGAAGTGTGGAGGAGTAATTACCCATTCCATCATTTCCTTACCATCAGTTGTCTTTACCCAACGAGACTTTACATCACCCAAAGCTAACTGGTCATAGATGTGCTTATTCTCAAAGCTGAGCTGTGTCTGAACGCTTGCTTTCTCCTTCTTAGCAGGAGTTATAGCGAAGATTTCATTAGCTTGAGAGATGCTCTGACGGATAGCAAGCAACTTCTTATCACCAAGGAGTGAGATACTTACATAGTTATGATCGCCTTCTGTCAGCTGCTTCACCTCACCCTTAAGATTCGTCTGATAGACGTTCACTGTAGCATGCCATACACCAATGAAATAGAGGTCCTTTGAATTAAGGCTCCATGTGTAGTCGTCTACATTTGAATCAAAGCTTTCAGCGACGTATGTCTTCTTGCCTGTTGCCAATTCATAGACACAGAGGCGGTTGCGGTCACTCTCATAACCATTGTTCTTCATACTCTGCCATGCAATGTACTTGCCGTCAGGTGAGAACTTAGGGTTAACATCGTAACCAACATTCATATCACCAGCCTGATGATTTACAGCCTGATTGCGCATACTTTTTGTAGCATCAATCTTTGGCTCAACATAGTCGGCTGGCTTGCAGAGATTCTTTGTTTGGCGAGTCTCCACATTATATATATATATGTCGGCATCGGTAGAGATAGCATACTGTGTACCTTCCTTCTTACGGCAGGTATAAGCAATAAGTTTAGAGTCTTTGCTCCAATCAATCTGCTCGATACCACCGAATGGTGCCAACGGACTCTCATAAGGTTCACCTTCGAGTACATCAACACCCGCACCAACACCCTCAGCAGTTACATCTGCCACAAAAGGATGTGCATTTGTTGTAACGTAATGGTCCCAGTGGCGATAGTTCATATCGGTGATGACCATACCCGTAGCCTTTGGCAAGTCGCTTGGGTTCTGCTTAATAGTACCATAGTAAGGAATGCTCTTGATGAGAACAACACGCTTACGGTCCGGAGAGAATCGGAAACCTTCGATGTCGATATCCGAATGTGTCAACTGCTTACGGTTAGTACCGTCTGCATTCATTGTCCACAGCTGTCCACCTGTAAGGAATGCTAAGGTATTGTTGTCGAGCCATGCTGCATCACCCTCACTCTTTGCAGAGGTAGTCAGCAGACGGTCGTTCTTACCATCAGCATCCATCACGCGTAGTACTTGGTGTCCTTTGTTTTCTTTGACACTGTAATAACCCACCTGATAGACAATCTTCTTGCCATCAGGTGAGGCTTGTGCAGCACCGATACGTCCCATAGCCCAAAGTGTCTCAGGAGTCATGAGGTCACTTGTAAGCGTGATGTTGTTACGTCCGATGTTCACATCCTGTGCTTGTGCAACGCTACCACTCATCATCAGAGCCGCAGTCATTGCCATGGTTAAGTTTTTGTTCATAGTTATAGACCTTTCTTTTTCTTATTTAGCTCATCTTGCTTGCGTCGAAGTTCTTCTTGCTGCTGCTTCTGTAACTCCTGTAAAGCCTGCATACGAGCGAAGAGTCCACTACCCATATTATTCTTAGGGTTGTTCTTTCGCTCTTCACGACGTGCTTCAAGGATAGCCAGAAGTTTCTCCTCATTGGTTGTCTTGCGCAATGCCCACATGATAGCAGCTGAGAAGAAGAGAGATATAAAGTAATAGAAGTTCAGACCTGATGAATAGTCATTAAACATAAAGAAGAAGAACAATGGCATACCAAACATCATCCACTGCATCATCTTCATCTGATCAGCCTGCTGTCCAACCATCTGATCCTTCTGCTGCTGCATGGTAAACCATGTGTAAAGCAAGTTAGCACCACAGAAGAGGATACAGGTCAATGAAATATGATCACCAACGAGCCAAACATCATGGCTCCATGAGAAAATTGGGTCGAAAGTACTGAGGTCTTTCATCCAAAGGAAGCTCTGACCACGAAGCTGAATAGCATTCGGTACGAAGTTGAACATCGCAATCCAGATTGGCATCTGTATCAACATAGGAAGACAGCCTGACAAAGGACTCACTCCATACTCTGAATACTTCTGCATCATAGCCTGTTGCTTCTGCATCTGGTCTTCTGGCTTATTGAATTGCTTCGTTGCTTCATCCAACTTTGGCTTCAACACACGCATCTTAGCTGAACTCATATAGCTCTTCTTCACCATTGGGAAGGTAATAAGCTTTAATAATAAGGTAATGAGAATCAATACAACTCCCATTGGGAACACCTTACTCAACCAATCGAATACATAAAGTGTGAACCAACGATTGATGATGCGGAATAATGGCCAACCAAGATATACAAGGCGTTCCATATCAAGTTCCTTTGCAAACTTACTCTCTGTTTCAACAGACTGAAGCAGACGGAAGTCATTAGGACCAAAGTAGAATTCGAACTCTGAAGGGCGCTTACCTGTTGGATCAAAGCCAGCCTTCATGTTAGCCTCATAGTGCTTGAGGTAATGAGAAGACTTCTCAAGTGGTGTACTCTTAAGCTTTGCACCTGTAGCAAAGTTATCCTTTGCAATCATCACCGCAGAAAAGAACTGGTTTTTGAAAGCCACCCAGTCCATTGGATCTTCTGTCGTCTCTTCTTTCTCTGATGTCTCGCTTAAATAGTTAGTACCACCATCATGCTTTTTGTAAGTAAGTGTTGCATAACGATTCTCAAATGTAAAACCACGTTCTTGCTGTCTACAACGATCCTGCCAGTTAATATCTATCTGGTTATAATTTGGAGCAAAGAGTTCACCCATACCCTCTGCCTGCAAAGACATATTGAGCAAATAGTCCTTACCAAGTGTATAGTTCAAGGTAAGTGTCTTACCCTCTCCTGCCACAGCAGTCAACGTAACAGTAGAATCTGTCACATTTGAAGGAGTGAAGATAAGGTCTTTTGTCTCAATATTACTATTCTTTGCAGCCAACATAAAGTTAAGGCTCTGGTCGTCACCACTAAACAAAGTAACATTCTTCTGGTCCTTTGAACCATCCTTAACAGCGATATTATGACCGATATAGTTTTTGATAACAGCCTTCTTTACAACACCACCCTTGGTACTCAAAGTCAGTTCTACCTTACTATTCTTCAGCGTAATATCCTGTGCTTTACCACTCAATGCAGAATAAAACAGTGCTGTAGTATCAGTAGCCTGCGCAGCCTTCCGCTGTGCCTGCTTCTCAGCTGCAAGTTTCGCTGTCTGTGCTTTCTTAGCTGCAGCGATAGAATCCTTTACAAATTCAGCTCTTTGCTGTGCTATCTTTTCTGCTGATGGCTGCTGCCACCAAGCAAAACCAAAGAGAATCAGGGCTATAAGTACAAACCCTGTGATTGTTCTTTTATCCATTTATTTGTTTTTCTGATTTTCAATTGAAGTCTTTACGAAGTCGAGGAAGAGCGGATGTGGACCAAGCACAGTAGACTGATACTCTGGGTGGAACTGTGTTCCAATATACCACTTCAAACCTGGTATCTCAACGATTTCAACCAAGTCGCTCTCTGGATTGCGACCAACACACATCATACCGTGCTTCTCAAACTCCTTCTCATAGTCGTTATTGAACTCATAACGATGACGATGGCGCTCCTGTATATGCTCTTGCTTATAGATATTAAAGGTATGTGAACCCTGACGCAGTACGCACTCATAGGCTCCAAGGCGCATCGTACCACCCATATTGGTGATATTCTTCTGCTCCTCCATAATATCAATCACATTGTGTGTAGTCTTCTCATCTATCTCTCGTGAGTTAGCATCCTTATATCCAAGGACATTACGAGCAAACTCAATCACCATCATCTGCATACCAAGACAGATACCGAAGGTTGGGATATCGTGTGTACGTGTATAGTGAGCAGCAACAATCTTACCCTCAATACCACGCTGACCAAAGCCCGGACAAACCACAATACCGTCCTGTCCCTTAAGTTTCTCAGCTACATTCTCCTCTGTCAGTTCCTCAGAATTGATAAAGGTAATAACCGTTTTACGGTCGTTATAGGTTCCAGCCTGCAACAATCCTTCACGAATACTCTTATAAGCATCCTGCAAGTCATATTTACCAACAAGTCCAATGTGTACTTCCTTAGTTGCTTTACGCTGACGATCAAGGAACTCCTTCCAAGGACCGAGCGCAGGTTTAGGACCCACTTCCTCACCGCACTTACGCAGAATAGCAGCATCCAAACCCTGCTCTAACATATTTACAGGAACATCGTAGATACTTGGGAGGTCCTCACTCTGTACAACACAGTCGAAATCAACATTACAGAAAGCTGCAACCTTCTTACGGATATCATCATCAAGATGCTTTTCTGTACGCATCACGAGCACATCTGGCTGAATACCTACACTCTGCAATTCCTTTACGCTGTGCTGAGTTGGCTTTGTCTTCAACTCACCTGCAGCCTTAAGATAAGGAACATATGTCAAATGAAGATTGATAGCACGCTTACCCAATTCCCACTTCAACTGACGAATAGCCTCAAGGAATGGAGCTGACTCAATATCACCAATAGTACCACCTATCTCAGTAATCACAAAGTCATAGTGATACTTCTGCCCCAAAAGCTTAATATTACGTTTGATTTCGTCCGTAATATGAGGAACAACCTGAATAGTCTTACCCAAGTAGTCGCCACGACGCTCCTTGTCAATAACGCTCTTATAGATACGTCCCGTTGTCATAGAGTTCGCTTTTGTGGTCTTAATACCTGTGAAGCGCTCATAGTGACCGAGGTCGAGGTCGGTCTCCATACCATCCTCTGTTACGTAGCACTCACCATGCTCGTAAGGGTTCAGCGTACCCGGGTCAATGTTGATGTACGGATCAAATTTCTGAATGGTAATGTTGTAACCTCTTGCTTGAAGAAGCTTACCGATTGATGACGAGATAATTCCTTTACCAAGTGAAGAAACTACGCCGCCCGTAACGAAAATGTACTTTGTTTCAGCCACGATGTATGTATGTTTAATTATTATCTTCTAAAACGAAAATCGTTGGTTCTAAACTAAAATGCAAAGATACTAATTTTCCATGAATTAGGCAGGATATTAAGTAATAAAAATAGCATCAAATATTCCATTTAACTACAACAAGTCCCAAACACAATGCTATCGTCAAGGATAACAGCGTGCCAGTCAGTACATATTCAAACTTGACACTGCCCGACGTAGCCTCACTAAAACGTCAGATAGACTTTGCAGCGATAAGAAATCCAATTGCCTCATACTGAGAAAGAACAACGAATAAAACTATCAAACATTTATTGCAAGCATATTAACTTGTTTTATAGGATTGCAAGTGTATTTACTTGTTTTGACTTATTGCAAGCGGATTCGCTTGTTTTAAGACAAGTATTCACTTGCTTATTCATCTGAAGAGTTACAGATATACCTATTGCGCAAAGATAAACATTTTCCTTTAATTAAGTCATAAATCACAGAAAAAAGATAGAACACAAAGGTTCTCTACCCCTATTACGCTTGCAACTCCTCCTTATTTAGTTCATATTAACTCACTAACTCTTACCATACCTATAGTAAGAATTGTAAGTATTGTAGACTAATAATCAATTTTAGTTTAAAGATTTTCTTGCCCAATGATAGGAATTCATACACAAACAAAACAGGGGTTTGCTTAAAAAAGAATCGTAGTAGACAATTGTATAAAACTTTAAAGAAACTTAAAATCCTCTTTACTGCCGCATTATTGTAAAACTAAAGTTCTATTTTTGCAAACCAATTTGAGGCTAACATATAGACGATATACGTTAGGATTCACAAGGAAAGATGCTCGAGTGGTTGAAGAGGCACGCCTGGAAAGCGTGTATACCCCTAAAGGGTATCGGGGGTTCGAATCCCCCTCTTTCCGCAAGAAAGGTGTAAGCCAATGGATTACGTGGCTTGCACCTTTTTCTTTTCTGACAACTTAATATAGAAAGGGAAACATTCTAATAACCATAACTACACATCCTTACACAAAACACGTATTTTCCAATTCATTGCTTGTTATACGGCTTTATTTTCCTAACTTTGCAGAAAGTAAGATTAGAAAACGGATATTGTATCCACGTAGTAACATTCAAATCCAACGAAAGAAATGATAGAACTCGACACTACCAATATGTGTTCACACCTGCAGAAGAAGCTCTTTAACGAAGAAGGTGTCTACTATCCTATATGGCAGGCGATGCAGAATGATGATGAGATAACAGCTGTGATTCGTTCACGACAGTTGCATATCTACCGCAATGGTAAAAAAGTTTTAGTGCTTCCCGGCAAGGCAGCACCAAAGATTATTCGTGAAGATAGCCTCAACGAACTCTTACCTAAGGACTTACTGAAATGAAAAAAGCAATCGTCGTAGGCGCCAGCAGCGGTATCGGACATGAAGTAGCACGACTGCTCATCGCAGAGGGATGGGCGGTTGGTGTGGCTGCTCGTCGTATAGACAAGTTGACAGACTTGCAAGCTATGGCACCAGAGTGGGTTTACACAGCACAGATTGATGTAAATAACGAAGATGCAGAGACTTCCTTACTGCAACTTATAGAACGTATGAACGGTCTCGACCTCTATTTTCATGCAGCAGGAATCGGTTGGCAAAACCCAAGTCTTAATGCTGACATAGAACTCAAAACAATGGAAACCAACGCTGTTGGATTCACACGAATGATTGGCTGTGCCTATCGCTATTTTGCCAATAAAGGAGGTGGACACATCGCTTGTATCACCTCTATCGCTGGAACAAAAGGACTCGGACCAGCTCCTGCATACAGTGCAACAAAGGCAATGCAGAACACCTATCTACAAGCATTGGAACAACTTGCTGCTTGTAAACATCATAACATCCACTTCACAGATATTCGTCCCGGCTTTGTTGACACTCCCCTACTCGCTGGTACATCTCACCTTCCGATGCTGATGACTACAGAAAAGGTGGCACGCAGTATTATAAAGGCTATTAACAGCCGACGACACATCTGCGTCATCGATAGCCGTTGGTGCGTACTCACCTACTTATGGCGACATATCCCTAACTGGATATGGAGGCGAATGAAGCTGTGTTAACCTCTTTTTCATACAAAGAAAACAAACAAGATTTCCACAACAACATAAACAAACACTAATTTCTTTCCTCATAAAATAAACTTTCAGGGGTTTCAATCATCTAAGCATATAAGTCTTAAAAGCTATCCATAACGAAAGGGAAGGAAAAGGATAAGTAAAAGAGGAAACAACAGATAAACAAGTAACAAAACAATAATTATTTAGGATATGAGAAAATTCTGTTTAAAGATTCACCGTTGGTTTGCTTTACCATTAGGCGTAATAATGGCTATTTTGTGCTTCAGTGGTCTGGCAATACTGCTAATAAAAGACCTCGCACCACTCTTTGACATGAATGCCAAAGAGATGCCAATCTATACAATGGTAGTACGACTGCACCGTTGGCTCTTTATGAAACCTGAGAATGCACATGAGGGTGGACAGTCACTTGGACGCATCCTTACAGCCGTGTCAGCAATCTGTATGTCAATCGTATTGTTATCGGGTGTTGTCATCTGGTGGCCAAAGACCAAGAAGGCGTTGAAAAGTCGTTTGACCGTTAGCACTAACAAGGGTTTCCGTCGCTTTGTTTACGACTCTCACGTGTCATTAGGTATCTATGTTTTTATCTTCCTTTTCCTCATGGCACTCACAGGTCCTGTCTTCTCTTTCGGCTGGTACAGAGCGGGAATGTCTAAACTCTTCGGTCAGCCTATGCCACCAAAGGAAATGAAGATGCAACAGCCTAAAGATGGAATGAAGCAGGGCGGAACAAACGACAAAGCTTTTGCACCTACGGACGCGAGTCAGATGAAGGGACAACCACAAACACACAAGGAGGGAGCAAAAGACATGAAAGGCGATCAGCATGGTAAGAAGCCAAAGGGCGGTATGCTCTTTAAGCAGTTACACACAGGAACATGGGGCGGATGGTTCTCACGCGTTCTCTATGCTATCGCAGCCCTTATCGGTGGCTTCCTCCCTATTAGTGGTTACTACCTGTGGTGGAAGAGAAGAAGTGCTAAGAAGAAAAAAGCATAAAACATAATCATCATATATCACAAGTCCATTGATTGTATTCGGTTGATTAACCTGCAGAATACCATCAATGGGCTTTTACGTTTATCCTTCAACGAAACACTTACCTAAATGTACAGACAAACTCCCAACTGCATTCATCCACTCACAGAGGATTAAACGACCAATATTATGTAAAGATTATTCAAACTACTAAAAAACAACTAACGCCCAATTAGACTCAAATTAAGCCTTAATTGGCTTTCAAAAGATGCCCTTTTGAGGTCTAACTAACGCCCTTTAAGAGTCTAAAAGATGCCCTTTTCAAATCGTATTTGTAAAACTCTGATTATCTGACCGTTACAAAACCCCATTTTAGAGCGGTTTTCTATAAACAAAAGGGTTACAGAAGGCGTGTTCTGTAATTATTTTTCACAACCCACAAAACCCAATAAACCATAACTAATAATCAATATTATGTAATCTTTATTAGGGATAAGAAAACCTAATCACACAAAAAATCAACAATAAATTACTTATAAATGAGTATTGCCACCTTAACAAGAAGCCAGTACCTTTGCACTCGAAAAATTTTACAGACCGTAATAATAATGATGTTATATAGAATATTAAATAAGGTGATAAGTCTGGTGGAAGACTTGACCTACCGAAAAGTAAATCAGAAATACGTGTTAAAAGAACATATTTGTATTTATTTACATGCGTGTATAAGATGAAAAATAAAGAACAAATGATTAGTTTATTTTAACCAAATCCACTTGCTTTTATTCTTATTAAAGAATATATTTGCGGCAGATAATCTAATTTGGCGCGAATAAGATAAATACCATCATTTAAAGCTTTTACCAATATTTTATGACAGTAAAACAAACACTTTTTTAGAGCAAAAGTCTAATCAATATTATATTTTATCTAATAAAACCCTTGAAGAGTATGGAATTAAAAAAGACACTCTACTCCCTAATGTTAGGCGGCATTCTTCTTTGCTTGTTCTCATGTGCAAAGGAAGACGAATTTGAAATGCCAACACTGGTGCTTTCTGAAAACAGTATTGCCTTTGATAAAGGCGTAAGCGAAAGAAACATTAGTGTAACAACAAATCAAAACAGCTGGATTGCATCGTCTCCACAGGAAGGCGACTGGCTCTCGCTGGTTCAGGACGGTAACGTACTGAAGGTGAAGGTAACTGAAAACAAGATTGGAACAGAGCGCACAAGCTATGTACTCGTTAACGCCAACGGCGCATCTGGTAAGATTGCTGTGACTCAGAGCGCAGCTGACGTAACGCTTGACGTGGTTCCAAATGCTATCTATCTGCCACAGACAGGTGGTGAGAAGACGATTGACATCACGACGAATTCGTCTGTCTATGACGTAACAACCAGCGAAGAAGTTAGTTGGCTAAAGATTGTCAAGTCGGAGGAAGAAATCAAACTGATAGCTGAGCGTAACGATACCTATCAGAAGCGTGAGGTGAAACTTTACGCCAAGAGCGGTAGTGTTATCCGTGAGATTGTTGTATCTCAGTCGGGTATTCAACGCTACCTCCTCCCTATTCATCCAGGTGTACCACAGGACGAGCATAAGATTATGGACTTTGAGTTGGGTCGTGGTAGCTACTTGCGCGAATATCAAACAGCTATGCCTGCTTACGGACTTGAGGAGACTTACACCTTTATCACTGCTTCGCCTATCTTTACTTTGATTCAGTATTGTAGCTCTGATGGTATTAATCCGTCACAGATTATCATGATTGGTGATGGAAGAAAAGCTATTGATGCCGTGAAGGACAAGGCTTTCGATAAGTTCTTGACTGACAATGGTTATGTACGCAGCAACTCTCAGTCTGACAGAGAATATACCAATGATAAGGATTTGCTCTCATTGAAGGTTTATATATCAGAAAAGGAGAACAACGAAGGAGTTAACCTCACTTTCACACCTATCATGAAGCAGAATGGCGAATACAAGACTTTCAGCAAGTTACCATTCTATCCTCTTGAGCTTCTGCAGAAAGACAACGTGAAGTTGGCACAGATTGAACAATACGAGCAGAAGGCTGGTAGTACAGAAGAAGAGCGTAGCCTCAACGAACATAAGAATACTGAGGTTTCACAGATTCAGTATAAACTGAAGCCAAGTACAGACCCTTCTGCAGCCTACGGACGTATTCACATCTTCTATACAACAGACAAGGATGGTGATGCACCAGACAATTTGGGTAGTGTTCAGATTGGTGCATTACTCTTCAAAGACACCAACCTCGGTGTATGGAAGTATGGTACTAAATGGGTTGCAACCAAAGAAATCAAGAAGGTATTGGGTGATGAAGGCTTCTCTTTCCTCCGCACATCAGGCAACAACCACTTCTTTGTACGTGAAAGCGACCACTTGGTTATTGATGTTACCTGCGTGTTAGATAACAATGCACCTGTACTCGCATTGCTTTACAGCTACGATCCATCCGTATCGGGGGCAAGTAGTAAAGCCGTAAAGGCACAGGCTAAGATGATTAGAAACTTCGCTGCTGCCAAGAAGGCTTTGAAGTTCTAAGCAAATTGTTATACCTTATTTAAATAATTACATGATATGCGTATAATCAATATACATAAGCTGCTGCTGTTCTCACTGCTATGCCTATTATTAGGAATAGCGGTTGGATGTGCTGAGAATGACAGCTTTGACCAGCCCTATCTGAATGTTGCTGAGAAGGAGATAACCTTTTCTAATCAGATTGGTGAGAAGACAATTACCGTAAACACGAACTGTAAGGAGTGGATGGCTACGACACCGAAGGCGTGGGTGCACCTTACACAAAGTGGAAACGAGATTGCTGTACACGTTGATCCTAATACAACAGGAATGGAGAGAAGTAGCTATATCCTGGTTGATGGTGGACTGGCAGTACAGAAAATCATGGTAAAACAGAGTGCTGCTGATATCACATTAAACTTAAACAATGGTGAGGTAATTCTGCCACAAGCAGGTGGTACGACAACTGTCGACTTGAAGATGGATGCTACTTCCTATGACCTTACACAGAATGAGCAGCCAGAGTGGATGCAGGTTATCAAGAAAAAGCACGGTTTGAAGTTTATTTCTAAGCCTAATTATAGCACTACGGAAAGAACCACAAAGCTGACAATAGCCTTTGCAGGAAAGAACCATGAGGTGGTTGTTAAGCAGCCGGGCGTTGCTACTTTTATCTTGGCTTGTAACCCAGGTAATCCTTATAGCTTGCATAAGATGATGGACTATGAGTATCGTCGTGGTAGTTTCCTGACGGAATATGGCGGCCCTGACGAGGTAAACGGTATCTTTGAAGAGAGTTACTTCTTCAAGACTCCATCGCCTTTGTTCAAAGACGTGGTCTATGTACACGATACAAAGCATTCTGTTCCAACGCGTATCTACACACGTTCGCTGACAAGAGAGGGTGTTAACGCTGTTAAGTCGCAGGCTTTCCAAGAGTTTATGAGAGCCAATGGATATACAAGGGACGAGAAAGATACAAATCATTACGTCAATATAAAGGAAGCTTTCACGATGGATGTAGATATCAGGGAGGAGAATAATAGCGTTGTGTTATTCTTCTATCAGATGCACACACAAGACCGTAGCTACCCTACCTTTAGTAGTCTTGACCTTGGTCCTGTTGACCTTTTGAATAAAACTGACAAGAAGATAAGTGATGTCGAAGCTTATGAGACAGGTAAGAACAGTGAGGAAATGAAGCGACAAATGTCTAAGAGTAATGAGGTTGAAGCTATTCTCTACAAGACAAATGACCCTACATTGATTGCTCGTACTTACTTCTTCTATCTTCATAATGATGCCGCTGTACCACAAGAGAAGGCTGGAAGCGTTGAGCAATACAGTTTATTCTACAGTCAACCAAACTTAGGAATATGGCAGTATGGTAATGAATGGTTCGTAACCCATGAGTTCGACAAACTGCTTACTGCAAACAACTTTGAGTTCGTTGGCTACAATGGTAAGCATCATGTCTATGCACGTCGTTCTGACTATCTGACCTTAGCAATCTCAGGTGGAGAATATGCTGACGTCAACAACGGTAAGGCAGTCATGCAAATTACTGTTCTATACAAGCCAACTGTCTTTGCCGGAAGTAAAGAACAGCGACTGGCTAAGGTAGAACGTATGCTCAAACAATACAATCCAAAGAAATAAAATAAAGGAACATTGATGAGAAAATCGATTATATATCTATGTGCGTGTGCGCTCTCTTGCATGATGGTTACTACCTCATGCCAGGATAACTTGGACTCGGATGCGGGCGTTTCCAACACACGCTCTGTCAATATTGACAAAGACCTTTTTGCCATAAAAGGCTGTATTAACGTGAAGTTGGCAAAGGGTACAAACCAAGCTATTCCTACAACACGTAGTGGTAGTGTGGAAATGCAGAGCGTCCCATCGGCTATGACCTCTGCAATGCAGTATTCTGGGGCTTATAAAATGGAAAGAGTCTTTAAGCCAGCAGGTATCTATGAAGCACGAACCGTAGCTGAAGGACTCGACCGTTGGTACACAATCTATTTTGATAAGAGCAAAGATGTGGGGGCTGTATTAGATCAATTCAAGAAAGCTGAAGGTGTTGAATGTGCTGAACGAGTACTACCAATGGCAAAACCAACGGTTAAGATGACTCCTTATAGCCCTTCTGGCGCAAGTATGCAGGCTACAGCAAGCACTTTTGATGACCCTCTCTTAGCTAAACAGTGGCATTACTACAACAACGGTACTATAAATCCACGTGCAGTAAAAGGGGCTGACTGTAACGTTAAACCTGTTTGGGAAAAGTACACAACGGGTAAGAAGAATGTTATTGTGGCCATTGTTGATGGTGGTATTGACATCACCCACGAGGACTTGAAAGACAATCTTTATGTCAACGAAAAGGAGAAGAACGGTCAACCTAACGTCGATGATGACGGCAATGGCTTTGTTGATGACATCTATGGTTACAACTTTGTGACAGCTAAAGACGTTGTTGGCGGTACTATCGAACCCGATGATGGCGGACACGGAACCCACGTTGCGGGTACTGTTGCTGCTCGCAACAACAACGGAAAGGGTGTGGCTGGTATCGCAGGTGGCGATGGCTCTGCTGATAGCGGTGTACGCTTGTTGAGTTGTCAGATATTTAGAAACAAAGACGAGCAGGGCGATGCGGCTGCTGCCATTAAGTATGCAGCTGACAACGGAGCTGTTATCTGTCAGAACTCATGGGGATATTCCTCCACTGCAGGTGTCACCTCTATGCCTCAGTTGCTGAAAGAAGCAGTGGACTACTTCATCAAGATGGCTGGTTGTGATGCTAATGGCAACCAGCGTCCAGACTCTCCAATGAAGGGTGGTGTGGTAATGTTCGCTGCTGGTAATGAGAACAAAGAGTTCTCTGCTTACCCTGCTTGCTATGCTCCGACGGTTTCTGTCGCTGCTATGGCATGGGACTTCAGTAAGGCAAGTTATAGTAATTACGCAAAATGGGTGACCATTACCGCTCCAGGTGGTGATCAAGACCGCTTCGGAACAGAGGCTGGCGTATTGAGTACAGTACCAAAGAAGAAGGTTGCATCAGGTTATGCTTACTTCCAAGGAACATCAATGGCATGCCCACACGTGTCAGGTATTGCAGCACTCATCGCCTCTTACTTCGGTCGTCAGGGCTTTACAAATGAAGAACTAAAGTCACGTTTGATTACTGCTTATCGCCCTTATAACATCGATGAACAAAACCCAACCTACAAAGGTAAGTTAGGTAAGGGTTATATTGATGCCGAAGCAGCTTTTGAATCAGACACAAAGATAGCTCCAGAGAAGGTGGGTACACTCACGCTCAAGCCTGATTTCGTAGACATCAATGCGGAGTGGAGCATCGCTAAGGACGAAGATAAGACCGCAGCCTTCTATCGCCTCTACATTACTCAGGGCGAATTGACAGCTGATAGGCTCAAGGATATGTCCTACAGAGAAATCAATGGTATGGGTCATAGCTTAGGTGAGACACTTAAGTATGACTTTGATGACTTGAAAGACAACACTACCTATAGCGTTGCAGTGGTAGCAGTGGACCGTTGGGGCAACCTCTCTGAACCACAGATTCAGAAGTGTACGACCAAACTCAACCATGCTCCAGAAGCGACAAACTTCCCAACAGAGGCAATAGAGGTCATGGAGAACGATCGTAAATCATTCTCTTTCAACGTTGCTGACCCTGATGGTCACAACTGGGACATCAAAGCTACGGGTGAGACAAAGGGCGTTTCTTACACTGTGAAGGGCAATACTGTGACGGTCAACCTCGTTCCTGTGCTCGAAGCTGGTAGTTACAACTGCACCTTTATACTCTCTGATGACTTAGGAGCAAAGGCTGAGAAGAGTTTTACATTTAAGATTGTGAAGTACATTCCACCACAGCTAACAAAGCCTTTCGAAAACTATATCATTGGATTGGACGAAGGAGTAGTAACGATTCCATTGACTGGTCATTACACACATAGTAGCAATACTCAGCTTACTTACAAAGCCACTGCTGCCAATGGTAGTATCGCTACAGCTACTATCAGCAATGACAACCTTCAACTAAAGCCAATGGCAAAGGGTGTTACACGCATCAGCATCGCTGCAACAGATGGTCGTGAGACATCTTCCGATGGCTCTTTCCAAGTACGAGTTGTTGAAAAGAAGTCGGCTCCTGTCTATGCCGTCTACCCTATTCCAGTGCAGAAAGACATCAACACACTACTCAATCCAGAGGTAAAGCAGGCTGAATTCGTTATCAGTTCTACTGTGGGAGAGCGTCTGATAAAGGCTACTGTGACTCCAGACAAGAACAACGTAGCCACACTTGACCTTTCTAAACTAAATCCTGGAACGTATAAACTGACCGTATATACCAGTAAGGGCAACCATACCCAGATGTTCATTAAACGATAAACACAACAAGTATGAATACAAAACATATCATTCTCATAGCTTGCGCAGCACTTCTCGGTGCTACGCAGGCTAAGGCTCAGGGACAAGATCTCTCGATATTAACAGCGAATACCGATGCCCGAACAGCCGCTATGGGTAATGCTTCGGCTGCTGCTGAGGGTATGTATCTATACAATAATCCTGCTGCTTTCTTCGCAACTGATAAGAAGTTCACCGCAGATGCTTCTGCCTCTCTCTTTGAAAAGGCAGAGGGTGCTGATGGAACCTTCGGCATTTACGCTCTTTCTGCTGGTTATAAGTTGGCTAAGCGTCATGCAGTCTTCGCTGGTTTCCGCTATGCTGGAGGACTAAGTCTAAAGGGTTCCGACCTCTTGGGCAATCCAACTAAGGACTATAAGCCTTATAACTGGACCCTCGACTTGGGTTATACCTATTTCTTTGGTAAGGGATTCGCTGCCTACGCAACAGGAAGTCTTATCTATAGCCATCTATCAAAGAATGCTACGGGAGCCGCTTTCTCCGTGGGTGGAGCCTATCAAAACAACGAGTTGACCCTTGCCAACAAACCTGCCAACCTCATGCTCGATGCGAAGGTGGGCGCCATTGGTCCTCAACTCGACTATGGTAACAAGCACAAAACGACTCTCCCAACCTATCTTGCCGTAGGTGGTGCGTTGTCAGTTGACGTGGCAGAGAAGCATCAAGTTGCTGCAGCCTTGTCTTCTCGTTACTTCTTCCAACCTTCAGAAGCAAAGCTCTTTATGCTTGGTGGCGGACTTGAATACACCTATAATAAGATGGTATCAGTACGTGCAGGCTATGAGTATGGTGACCACGACCTCAGCCATGTCACTATGGGTGCAGGCTTTAAGTACCATGGCTTACGTCTGAACGGAGCATATAACCTAAAGGCAGCAGACACAGGAAGTAGCTACTGTACCATAGGTATTGGCTATGATTTCTAAAACAAGGACAAACGATATAAATCATTTAATCAAAAGTAACAGTTATGAAAAGAACTTTATTCTCAATTTGTGCATTAGTACTGAGCCTTACAGCTTCCGCTCAGATAATAAAAGACACACCTAAAGGTAAGCTGATTGAAAACCTGTATCGCTCAAGCAAGTCTTGGGTTAAGAAAGGCTGGACAGGTGTTCAGCCTGGCAGATATGAAGGTATCGTGTCTAAGATTGTTATCGGCGAAGATGGCTGTATTTATATTTACAATCCACTATCAGGTCTCGACAGCAAGTCATGGTTGAAGCTTGAGAGACAAGCCGATGGTAAGTATAGAGCAAAGCTACCACAGGCTATTTATACTGACGACCTCGGTGGGGACGATGATGAGGAGGAAAGTAGTGAGCGCACAATCACGCTTCAACGTATGGTTTCTTCTAATGAAGGAAAGGATTACGAGCCTATTGGTGCAAATAACTACGTAGATTTCACAGTGGAAGGAAGAACACTCAAGATGTCTGGTATGGGTCAGAAGAAGCAAATATGGGGTGCTACCTATAATAATAGCTGGCTAAATAACTATGGTGGCGACTGGGCTCTTACGATTGAACCACTTAAAGAGCAGCTTATTACACCACCAGCTACAGCTACAAAGAGCCAGTACACCGTTACTTCTAAGTCTGATCCTTCACCACGTATTGTTGAAGTAATGACCGATAATAACGATATCTATGTCAAGGGCTTGTTCAAGGCTGAGAAACTTGCAAACACTTGGGTGAAACTTACCAAGCAGGGCGACAAGGCTGTCATGTCTACTAATCAGTATTTGGGTATTACTAAGAAGACAGACTTCAAGAAATACGATAGCGATAAGTCGGAGTATCACACCTTTGCAGCAGCTTTCGAGAGTGAAGAAAAGACCGCAGAGAACCTTGAGTTCAGCATCGATGCAACTGGTAAACTGACTGCTTCTAAGCTTCTTAGAACTTCTTTAGGTAAAGCAAGTAATGATAACATTACTGGTGAAGACTATATAGAGAGCTATGAAGCTCTTACCTTGACTCCTTATGTTCAGAAGGAGGTTGGAGCCCCAGCGACACCAGAATACTTCTATTTAACATCTACTCCAAACTACGACAACACTTCTAATGAGATTAAGTTAGCATTCTATGTAAAGAACGCAGATGTTAACGGCAACGTTCTCAACCCAGAGAAGATGTACTACAATGTCTATGTTAATGGCAGTACAGAACCTTTCAAGTTCAAGAAGAGTGAAACTCAGTACCGTGACATGCATGAGGACGAAATGACTAATATTCCTTTCAACTACAAGGATAAGAGAAGTTATGACTTCAATGTTATCGATAACCTACGTATTCTTCACTTCTATGATAGTTCTATCACACGCCTCAAGGTCGTAATGGTTTATGAGTCTGACGGCAAGAAGTATTCAAGCGAACCAATGGTTGCTACACTTACTACCGATGGTATCGAGAGTGCAAACTTCAACAAGATTACAACAGAAAAGTATTACACCGTTGATGGTCGTCAGATTCAGAAGCTACAGAAGGGTCTTAATATCATCAAGTCTTCTGATGGCACTACACGCAAGGTGGTAGTGAAGTAAGTTGGCAAGTAAACAAGTAGACAGGTTTACGAGTTGACAAGGTAATTGCGTAGTTGACAAGTGAACAGGTTTACGAGTTAACAAGGTAATTGTATTGTTGGCAGGTAGACGAGTAAATGGTTATATCCGTTATAACTAATAACTCGTTTGCTTGCCAACTTTCATTATTCACAATTCATAATTATTCGGACAGAGTTCTCATCAGCACGTCATAATTAGGACGTACGAATGTAGAGAAAAGCAAAGTCCAAAGTTAAACTCACAACCTTCCTGTCATAATTTTTCATACACCACAAAGCCAACACATGCTCTTTTAGCTTCTAAAAGACGCTCAATTAGCTTGCAAAAGATGCCCTTTTAAGGTCTTATTAACGCCCTTTTGAAGTCCAATTAAGCACCTTTTAAAACACACCTCTGCAAGTATTTGATTCCATGTGAGTTACAAGACCCGTAAAAAAGGCTATTTTGAGCATATTTTTTTTAGCCATAACACTTGAGTTTATGTAAATAAATTTCAAACCAACGACGCCCCACTCCACCTTTACCCAACTCCAAAATCTATCGGCTAAAATATGAATAAAAACACTAAAAAGCAAACGAGGGCAAGCAAAATATTAATTTCATTCTTCCTTTGTTTACAAAAGATAAGGGATTCTTACTTAATTTTAATATCTTTGCATTATCATTAAGGCATGTAAATACATAAACTCTACTTAACAGAAGCAGTAAGTCCTTATATAAAAAACCTATAATTAGACATTAAGCAAAAAAAGATTACTAATGGAATCAAAACATTATAGTGCTTTATTTTCTTTCATTTGGAGTATAGCAAATGATGTATTAGTTCACGCCTTTGAGAAAGGTGATTACAAGAAGATTATTCTTCCTTTTATGGTTTTACGCCGTATAGATGTTCTTTTAGAACCGACAAAAGCAGCTGTCTTGGAGAAAAAGGATTTCTGTGACAACCATAAAATTACCGACTACACGCCTTTTCTCACACAGGTGACAGGCTATCCCTTCTATAACACGTCTGCCTTCACAATGAAGACGCTTAAGAATGAGGTAGATCCGCAACGACTCAAGATGAATGTCATTGAGTATTTCAATGGATTCTCACAGGACGTGCAGGACATTATCGACAAGTTCAAGCTACGTCAGCAAGTGGACAACCTCACGGAGACAGGAAGACTGGGATCTCTGTTAGAGAAGTTCACAGACGAAAGCATTAACCTTTCTATACTTCCTGTAATGGAGGAACAGACCACGGAAAATGGCACCGTTGAGATGATAGAGCGGCTGCCAGGACTCGATAACCATTCTATGGGAACTATCTTTGAAGAGCTGTTGCGCAAATTCAATGAGGAAAACAATGTGACTGAAGCCGGTGAGCACTTCACGCCTCGTGACTATGTTCATCTCTTGGGAGAGCTGGCTGTGGAGCCTATCAAGGATAAACTTGCCGATTCTACCTATACCATCTATGACGGCGCCTGTGGTACAGGCGGAATACTTACAATTACTAAAGAGGAGTTTGAACGTGTTGCGCAGGAGTCTGGCAAACAAATCAAGGCGAGCATCTTCGGACAGGAATTGCAGTCAGATACCTATGCTACCTGTAAGGCTGACCTAATGATAAGTGGTAACATCAATAAGTTTACATATCGATTGGGCACTATTGACCACGATTACATAGCCTTCGGCTCAACAATCAGTCAAGACGGACACGCTGGAGAGAAGTTTGACTTTTGCATCTCAAATCCTCCTTTCGGTACTCCGTGGAAGGAAGACCTAAAGAACTGGGGACTGGAAAACAAGAAAGAGATTGTTGACCCTCGTTTCTTTGACGGTACCGATAGTTTTATTCCTGATATTAGCGACTGCCAAATGCTCTTCCTTGCTAACAACCTCAGCCGTATGAAGAACGACACACCGCTGGGCACACGCATTGTTGAAGTGCACAACGGTAGTTCACTTTTCACGGGTTCAGCAGGTGGTGGAGAGAGCAACCTTCGTAAGTATATCATTGAGAACGACCTTTTGGAAGCTATCATCGCTATGCCAGAGAAGGACTTTTATAATACAGGAATAGCCACCTATATATGGGTTATCACCAATCGCAAAGAGGAAAGGCGCAAAGGCTATGTGCAGCTCATTGATGCAAGCAACATCTGTACGCCACTCCGTAAGAACCTTGGTGAAAAGAACTGCGAGACGACCGAGGCTGACAGAAAGAAGATTCTCCGCTTGTTAACAAGCTTTGAAGAGACCGCTGAAAGCAAAATCTTCCGCAATGAAGAGTTTGGCTATTGGCAGGTACCTATCTTGCGTCCTAAGCGTGACGAGCAGGGAGAAATAGTCCTGAAGAAAGGGAAGCCTGTCATGGTGTGTATAAAGAAGGAGGCCGAGCAGATACCTCTACTTTATGAAGGCGGGATAGAGGCGTTCTATGAAAACGAGGTAAAGCCCTACGATGCTGAAGCCGTCTTCGGTGAGCCTATTGTCGGTTACGAACTCTCATTTACAAAATATTTCTATAAACCCGTACAGCTCCGACCTTTAGAGGAGATAATGGCCGACATAAATGTGCTGGAAGCTGAAACGGATGGACTATGGGCTGATTTATTAAAGTAGGGTATGGAGAGATATAACGAATATAAAGATAGTGGCGTAAGATGGTTGGGACAAATTCCAAGCCATTGGAGAACTAAGAGGTTTGCGAACTTGTTTACTGGGAATACCCTTATCAATAAAGACTTTAACTATCAGCATGCTTATAAATTTAATTATGGTCAGTTAATTCCAAAGGGAGAAATTGGTGAACTTGAAGAATATCGAGAAGTTTATAGTAAATATTCCATCATTGAGAAAGGTGACATTATTATTAACGGATTAAACCTTAATTATGATTTCATTTCTCAACGAGTTGCATGTTCTCCGTCCAAAGGTATAATCACTTCTGCCTATATTGTCTGTAGACCAAGAGAGAATGTTAACTACAACTACTATACATATTTATTCAAAGCAATGGATAATATGAAGTTATTTCATGGAATGGGAAGTGGAATTCGTTTAACACTATCTTTTAAAGAGTTACGAAAGCAGTTATTGTTTCTTCCCCCTCTCCCTGAGCAGTGTGCAATAGTTTCTTATCTTGATGCCAAGTGCGCTAAATGTGATAAGTTGATAGCAGGGAATGAGAAACAGATTACGTTGTTGCAAGAACTCAAGCAGCGTATCATTGCTGACGCTGTTACACGAGGAATCAATAAAAACGTAAAATATAAGAAAACGAATGTCAGTTGGTTGGGAGAAGTACCTGAGCATTGGGAAACCAAACGAGCTAAAAATATCTTTAAAAAGGAGCAAAGGCCAGTGCAAGATGGAGATGAAATTGTAACTTGCTTTAGAGATGGAGAAGTGACATTAAGAAGAAATAGACGCATTTCTGGCTTTACAGAAGCAACAGACTATAGTCATTATCAGCATATTTGCAAAGGAGACCTGGTAATTCATCAAATGGATTCCTTTGCAGGTGCTTCAGGTGTATCGGACTCTGATGGTATGGGTACTCCTGTATTGAGTGTTTGTACTGCTAAAACTGATAATATATTAAATCATTATTATGCACATATCCTTAGATTGATGGGCAAGAATGGTTTTATCCTTTCGTTATATAGAGGCATCAGAGAGCGTTCATCAGACTTTAGGTTTGACACTTTTGCTAAACAGTACTTACCCCTTCCCCCTCTCTCGGAACAGCGTTCTATCGTTTCTTATATCAATGAAAAGATATCGAAGATTGATTTGCTTACGTCAAAACTTCAAAAGGAGATAGAACATTTAAAAGAGTATAAGCAACGTCTTATTAGCGATGTTGTGACAGGACAAATAAAAGTATGCACTGAATAATTACAGACTCAACAAATAAGAACAGATGGCAGGCAATAATAATACTACAGATATATCTGAGACTGGACTTGAAAAGATAATCGTCGATTGGTTGCGTAACAAGAATGATTACGAGCAGGAGACGCCACACGCTTATAACAAGGAGTTTGCCTTGGTTGACAAGTGGGTGGAAAGCTTTCTCACGGAGACACAACGAGAGAAGGTGGAACAGAGTATGTGCTTCAGGTCGTCAAGTGAACGACTGAAGTTCTTTACCCGTCTGCGTGATGCCATTACAAAAAATGGTGTCACTAACGTGTTGCGCAAGGGATTCAAGTTTAATGGCGTAACCTTTGACCTCTACTATCCCCTTCCTTCTGAGCTAAACCCAAGTGCAAAGGAGGCTTATAAGCATAATATCTTCGGTGTTATCAGACAGGTGATGTACTCAAAGGTGAACAACAACGAAATAGACTTCGTTATCTTTATAAACGGTCTTCCACTTGCCACCTGCGAATTGAAAAACAACTATACGGGTCAGACCTATGAGAACGCCATAATTCAGTATCGTACAGACCGTGACCCGAAGGAACTGCTGTTGCAGAAGAAACGCTGCGCTGTACACTTTGCACTTGATGATCGGCAGGTTTGGATGTGCACAGCCTTGGCTGGTAAGGACTCATGGTTCCTCCCTTTTAATCAAGGTAAGGACGGAGGAGCGGGTAATCCTGTTGTTGAGAACGACACAATGACTGCCTACTTCTGGAAAGACATCCTGACCAAGCAGACACTATCAAACATCATTGAGAACTTCGCAATGGTAATAGCTACAACTGATAAGCATACAGGCAAAGCGAAAGAAACAGTTATATGGCCTCGCTATCATCAGTTGGACGCAGTACGCTCGCTACTGAAAGTAACTCGAATGTCGCCTATCGGCAGACGCTTCCTAATACAGCATAGTGCAGGCAGCGGTAAGTCTAACTCTATTACGTGGCTTGCCTATCAGCTGGTTACACTGTTACAGGCTGATCAACAGCCCTTCTTTGATAGCATCGTCGTCGTAACCGACCGTGTAAACCTTGACCGACAGATACGTGACAACATAAAAGCCTTCCAGCGACTGAGTAATCTTGTAGGCTGGGCAGACAATTCTTCATCCCTGCGTGAGCTATTACAAGGCGGTAAGAAGATTATTATCTCAACTATCTTCAAGTTCGGCTTCATCCTTGATGAGATAGGCAACACTTTGAAGGATAAACGCTTTGCAATTATCATTGATGAAGCACACAGTAGCCAAAGTGGTTCGTTGTCAGCTAATCTTGCTACAAGTATCTCTGGTAATGCTTTGCCAAAGATAGAAACGACAAGAAATGTTGTTGAAGAATCAACGGCAGATAGCTATGGTATGCTCTGTGCAGCTGAGTCAGTCCCTATGACCACAGTGCAAGAAGAGGACTTAGAGGATAAGATTGTCAGAATCATCAAAGGAAGGAAGATGGCAAGAAATGCTAACTATTACGCTTTCACTGCCACCCCAAAGAATAAGACTTTGGAGATGTTTGGTGACAAGGTAGAAAACATTGACGGCGAGCCACAACACATGCCTTTCCATGAGTACACAATGAAGCAAGCTATAGAAGAAGGCTTTATCCTTGACGTACTTAAGAATTACACTCCTTACAGTTCCTATTACCGAGTAATAAAGTCTGTGGAAGACGATCCTGAATATGACAAGAAAAAGGCTATGGGCAAGATACGCGCCTATGTAGAGCGACAGCCAGAGACGATAGAAAAGAAGGCTGAAATCATTGTTAACCACTTCTGTAAGAAGGTGTATATGAAGGTGGGAGGACGTGCTCGTGCTATGGTAATTACAAGTAGTATTGAACGTGCAATAGAGTTCTACAACGTCATTACACGTATACTTGCTGAACGCAATAGCCCTTACAAAGCTATTGTAGCCTTTACGGATAAGGTCATAGATGGCAAGCTGATGACCGAAAGTGAACTTAACGGTTTCCCTTCTGCGGAGATTGAAGCAAGAATAGAAGAAGAACCTTACAGATTCCTCATTGTAGCTGATAAGTTCCAGACAGGATATGACCAACCTCTTCTCCACACGATGTACGTGGATAAGCAAATCAGTGACGTAAAAGCTGTACAGACTCTTTCCCGATTAAATCGCTGCCATCCAAAAAAACAAGATACCTTTGTCCTTGACTTTGCCAATGAACCAGAAATTATCAGTAAGGCTTTTCAGAAGTATTATAAAACAACAATCCTAACAGGAGAATCTGATATTAATAAACTGAATGACCTTACAGAAGAAATAGAAGACTTCAATTTCTATACACACGATGATGTAGAAAGGCTTACTTCACTGAAACTTGAGGGAACAGACGAAGACAGACCAAAGATAGATGGGCTTCTTGATGCTGTCGTTGTACGATTCAAAGATGAGCTCAATGATGACGAACAAATCAGATGTAAAAGTGCTATCAAGAATTATACTCGCTGTTACCCCTACTTTTCTGCAATTATGCCATACGAAAGTACAGAATGGGAGAAGCTGTACATATTCTATTCGCTCTTACTCAAGAAACTTCCTAAGCTGAAGATAGATGACTTTGCACAGGGCATTATTGAAGACATTGATTTTGATAAGTACCGTATTGTCAAGGAAGAAGAACGCAACATTAAGTTAGAGAACGAGAACAGTGAGATTGCTCCCCTTCCTGTAGGCTCTGGGGCAGGTAAGCCTGAACCAGAGATGGATACACTCTCAAGTATTGTCCAGAATTTCAATGATCTCTATGGTAACATTGAGTGGAAGAACCGCGATGAAGTGCAAAGACAAATAGAAGAACTCCCTCTACGCATTGCTGACAGCACGGACTTTGTCAATGCTGTAAGAAATGGTGACAAACAGGTAGCTCAAATTACTTTTAATGATGGCATCATCAGCATTGTTGCTTCTATGCTGGAAGAGAAGACCGAGTTTGTTCAGACTTACTTCTCTAATTCTGATTTCCAGAACTTTGTCAACACAAAAGTATTTGAAGCTGCTGTAAATAGATTGTCCGCAATGCCCTAATGTTAAGTTTCTGAGCTTTTTCATTGAAAATAATGTGCAGGCTACATAGATCTGTACATAGAGCCTCTTCGCATTCCTCCCGTGAATTGACTACCTTTGCATCGGGAAATTACTTTGCTAATTCAAAATTATGATTACTTTGATAATTCAGAATTCATAATTATTCGAACGGAGTTCTCATCAGTACGTCATAATTATGATTACCGATATTAGAAAGGTCAAACCTCAAAGGTCAAAGGTCAAAGTTCAAAGTTCAAAGACAAAAAGAGTCGGACATCGGTGTCCGACTCTTTTACATACTATTTCTTTAAGGCATAAGCTTATTGAAGATCCTTCATTGTGACAGGTTGAGCAAGGGTAGCAAACTCAAGGCCACCAGTGGTACACTCGATTCCCTTAGCAGAGTCCTTAATCTTATTGCCATTTACGGTCTCTGAGCCATCCATCTTGAAATAGAGTTCCAGGCCGTCAGACTTAGGATTAACGCCTAACATATTCTGCTTAATCTGATTCTCGGTACGAGCAACACTCCATACACGAACCTCACTCATATAACCATAGAATGGACGCTCACCCCAAGGGAAGCCCGGAATCTTACCAATATTGAAGCCAACATCAGCGTTAGGATCGAAACCTGAGATGTTCCATGCAGACTCTGCCCACTTCGTACCATTGAGATACATAACGGTCTTACCCGTTGCTTGATCGAAGGTTACTGCCACATGATACCACTTGTTAATCTGAAGTTTCTCTGGTGCTTCGTAGTGCTGTCTACCTGCTATCTGAAGAATACCAGCAGAGATTCCACCACCAACATCACCAACACGGAAAATCATCAGACCCTCAGAACCCATGATGGTACAGTTGCTGCCCCACCAGATAGAATGAACTAAAGCCTCGTAAGTAAATGACTTAAAGTAGGTTCCAGCAGGGAACTTCACAGAGATATACTTGTTATAGAAATCACCTGCCTTCGTAATCTTGACAGGTTTAGCCAAAACAATATACTCAACGTCCTCACCATCAATGATAGGTGTAGAAGCAGAATGAAGTTTGATAGGCAACATATAGTTCTTACCTGCCTCTAACTGATCAAGATTGTTAAGCGTCAACGACACCTTGTCAGCATAGATGCTTCCTGCAGCTATCGTTGAAGAAGTCTTACTGAACGTAACATTCTGATGCTTGAAAGCAACATAGTCTGTTCCATACTTGCTATTATAAAGAGCAACCAATGACGAGTCGGCAAGTGAATAAGAAACATCCACCGCTTCACCTTGCTTATTAGAAAGGCGAGAAGTAATATCAACATCTAAGGTTGACCCAGTGTCTGGCATTTCGACTTTCTGCAGATTGCCATCAAAGTAGACCTTCTGCTTCAACAAATCGCTCTCACTGTCCTGGCAACTCACCACACAGCATGCGGCAAACGCCACAGCAATATGTTTGAAAATATGCTTGTTCATATTTGTATTCTATTAAATTTATAATGTGAGATATGCAGTGTTAAGGTTGAGTGGTCTGCCCCATTCTCTCCTTGAACACCTGTTGGTTAATCTGAATTGCCTGACGCATCCACTTGTAGTTAGGCGTGTTGTCGTAGTCGTTATCGAAACGATAAGCACCTACTCCACCCTTATAACCCTTGGAAGGCATACTCTTGGCTTGTCTTAACAGCTGACCACCACTCTTGAAAGATGACTCAAAGTTATCGGTTGTGATAATTGTCTTTGGGTCAACACCATAGTAATCGAAGTGAGTTGTACGACCATAAGCCTGATCAATCCAGTAGTCAACATATCCATCCAAATCCTCAGTAAGTCCACCAAAATGGCCATCAATGCAGATGAGGCGGTGTCCCTTATGCTCAGGATCACTCTTAGGACCGATATACTTGTTCATCTCCTTTACCAAGTAAACGAGGTCGGCATTGGTACTGAGCGTACCATCCATATCGAAGACACCACTACCAATCTCCCAGTCGATATCGTAACCATCCCAGTCATTGGCTACCAAAGAGTCACAGAGAGCCTTAGCAAAGCGACCCAAAGCCTCTTTGTGGTTGTCAGAACCAGCAACACCCTCGTAGCCCCAGAACTTCCAACGCGCCTTCTTCTTAGCCTCTTCAACGCGAGCTTGGTCGTTTGCCCAACCCTCTTTCTCAGCCTGCTTCTCAACAGCTGTATAGACAGAGTCAGGAGTTCTACCCTTACCAATGTAAGACAAGAGTGTAACTTCCAAGAGTTTCGTACCCTTCACCTTCTGCACAAACTCCTTGTCCTTCTTCTGCTCAGGTGTGATATTAAAGCGGTTAGGTGCACCACTCCACATAGAAACGATGTCCATACTATCTGGCATAGAGGTAAGATAGCCACGGCGATAGGTACCAGCTGGCGACCAGTTAGAATACCAACCGAAGGCAACAGGACGACCATAGTTAACGGCTTGCTGCTTATAAGCTCTCAAATCGGCATAATACTTCTCGCTTTCAGCATTGTTCATCGTATTATATCCACCGATATGATCGTAAGGTTCGTTCTCTACCTCTGTCATCTTGCTACATCCACAGAAAAGAACTCCTGCACAGAGCAATACCAACGAACTGATATATTTAAAGTTTTTCATATTCAAAATGCTTGATATTAATGATTCTTATTGTCCCACCACAAACGTGTTCCAGCCTTATCCAGACCGCCACGAAGTAGCTTGCGTGCACTCTCTAAGTTGGCAATATCCTCTGCCGATGTAGACTTATTAGTTGGGAAGCGCATACGACGGATGCCTACCTCGCTATCAATCTCACCGTTGCTATAGTTTGTAACCACACTATGCAACTTAGGATAACCTGTACGACGATACTCTGTCCAAGCCTCTTGTCCGTTAGGATAGAGTGCAATCCACTTCTGTATCATAATCTTCTCGAGTTTCTCCTCATCGGTTCCAGTCCACTCTGTGGTTGCCTGAGTTACTGCTGGTACGTCAACATTCACACCTGGATTGGTGAGATGGAAACTGTAAGCAGATGGCTTGAGACCAGACGACATATAGTCTGCTACCTCAGAACTTGCAATACCATTCTCCTCAAATGACATCTCGATACCCTTCTCATAAAGTGACTCAGCAGTACCACCCACAGCGAATCCATGCAGAGCAGCCTCAGCCAAGAGGAAGTAAACCTCAGAAGCACGCATCCAATAAGTAGGAGTTGTACTTGTGATAGCTGGACGAGAAGAATCCTTGAAAGCATCGTTAGAGCTTACATCATGACCTGTTGGTACACCAGAATACTTTCCGTATGTGCCCACAGTCACTGCCTGAGAAACTGTACTTGTATTAAAGTACTTTGGCAAACGTGGGTCTTGATAACCACCTAAGTAAGCCAACATAGAAGAACCCATACGGCACTCGTTATACTGGTTGATAAGAACATCGAGGTTATTCTTGAACTCCAAGCTTGCGCCTCTCTCCATCTTAGCCTCATCATCCTTGCTCTTCATCACACCATAAGGATGGTTGACAGCCTGTAAAGCATACTTCTTTGAGAGGGCTGCATCAGCATAATAAACACGCATAGCAAGACGTAACATCAAAGAGTTAGCATAGACAACCCACTTGTGAACGTCGCCTGCATAGACAGCATCAGCATTTGGCAAGAGTTTGCTATTACCATTGTCAGCATATTTTGTCAACACCTCGATAGCATCAGAAAGTTCCTTGAACATTAACTTATATACCTCTTCCTGACTATCGTATGGCACAGTGATAAGTCCCTTACCAGCCTCCTTATAAGGAATAGGTCCGAACATATCGGTAGCCTTATGCCATGCAGAAATCTTCAGAATCTGTGCTAAGGCGAAAACCTCTGGGAACTGAGTCTCAGTCTTACCCTTTAAGTCTTGCCACAAAGGTACAACAGTAGAGTAAGACTCGGTATAAGACGATGCTACCCAACCATCCTTGAGGAAGTAGTTGAGGTTATTAGGACCGCCCCAGTTATTGTTCTGACCGAAATAGCCACTCCAACAATCAGCTGCAAGGTTATAAGCAGTTTGATATCTATTAGCAACACTGGTACCATCTGCCTGTGTTCCTACTGGGAAGACACATTTCTGCATGGCAGTTATAGGACCACCAATAGAAATACCATCCATTAATCCCTCCTCTGGAAGGAGTTCAAACTCGTTAGTGTTTACCTTTTGGAAGTCACAAGCCGTAAACAAGGACAGCGCAAGGACACCTACGATATATTTATATGCTTTTGTCTTCATATTCAATTAAAATTTGAATTTAACACTGAAACCATAACTCTTCAGACTTGGCTGCATGAAATAGTCATTGCCCTGTCCATAAGTACCTGTTGAAGCTGTAAGCTCTGGATCGAAAGGTGCTTTACAATAAATCATCCATGGATTTGTAGCTACAAATGAAAGGGTCAAATCCTTAATGACATTGTTAAACAGCCTTGAATTAAACTTATAGCTCAAAGTAAGTTCCTGCAAACGAACGTTTGTTGCGCTGTAGGTATAGTAACCTGCGAGGTCGTTCTCACCTGTAGCAACAAGTGTATAATACTTCTTTGCATCATACAAGCTCTGATTAGGAATCATCACGCCACCTGCATCTCTTGCATCAGCTGATGCCTTAGACACACCAAAGCGGTCTAACAATGCCTGTGTTGAAGAAGTAACGATACCACCAACACGTGCATTAATCAAGAAACTAAGCCCGAAGTTCTTATAGGTGAAGTTATTGTTCCAACCCATTGTGAAGTCAGGAGTAGTCTTACCTAAGTAGATAGGCTCAACAGTCTCTAAGCTCATACCACCTGATGGACTAACATTTACGAAGCCCTGATTGTCCTTTGCCAATACCTTTCTTGCATAAATATCATTGATAGAACCACCCACCTTAAGTAGAACACGTCCATTATCCTTTGATACTTCAGGGATATTGATTGGCTTTGGACTCAATGGGTGATGATAGTCCTTCACCATTTCCTTAATCTCATTGACGTTCTTAGAGTAAACCAATGATGAGTTCCATTGCAAACCTCCGAAGTTATCGTTATAACCTAATGCCATCTCGACACCACGGTTCTCTACATTACCTGCCTGCAAGTAAACAGCCTTGTAACCAGAACTCTCTGGCAATTCACCGATAAAGGTTTGGTTGTAAGTATTAGACTTGTACCAAGTGAAGTCGAATGACAACTTCTTCCAGAAACGAGCAGTCAAACCGAACTCGTATGACTTTGTTCGCTCTGCCTTATAATCAGTAAATGGATAGATATCAGTAGACTTCAAGCTACCACCCACGATTGGAGTTGTAATAGTGCCTGATGTCATACCTGAACGAGATACAGGTGAACCTACCTCTGTGTAAGAACCACGAACCTTCAAATAAGAAATAAATGAAGGCAGTTTTGTCATCTCTGAGATAATACCAGACAAACCAACTGATGGATAGAAGAATGATTCCTCAGATGAGTTTACAAGGCGTGAGTTCCAGTCGTTACGACCTGTCAAAGTAAGATAAACCATACTTCTCCAACCCAATTCGGCACTTGCAAAAGCTGCAACGTTGCGTACCTTGGAGTCACCACCAGCCTCACGAATCTTGCTATCACTTGGGTTGATATTATTCAAAGAGAACTTATTTGGCACTAATACTAAGTTACCACCATAACCACGGGTAAGAGATGCATAGTCTGAATAGCTATAACCAACGTTGGCAGCAAGACTAAACTTACCAAAGGTCTTATTGATATTAGCAATAGCATCAATATAGGTCTGATGGTCCTTGTAGTCATAATACTCATAAGCACCCTTCTCCTTTGCAAAGTAGTTGAACGAAGAAGCATAAATCTTACGCTCGCTTGTGATAAACGTCTTGTCGAGACGGATACGACCTGCAACGCTCAACCAATCAAAGATGTTATAGGTAAGACCAGCATTGAACATAAAGCGATCCTTATCATCTGGTGCTAAGTTACGATAAGCAGTCCAATAAGGGTTCTGATTAGCAAAACGGCTATCGCTAATTGGCCAATACTGTGTTGGGAAGTTTCTCACGTTATCGTAACGCTCAAAGGTCTTTATACCTTCGAAAGACTCGCCGCGCGGGAAGAGATAGGCTGCAACGATTGGATTCCAATACTCTCCCTGTGACACCATGTTATTATCCTTCTGCTTGATATAAGATGCACCGAGATCGAGTTGCACCTTGTTCTTAAACATACGGGTGGTGTTACGGATTGTGAAGTTGTAACGGTCGTATGTATTATTTGGTACGATACCACGTGAATTAGTGGTTGCTACAGAGGCAAAAGTCTGGTTGAACTCATTACCCATGTTCAATGTCAAAGCATTGATGAAGTTCGTTCCTGTACGGAAGAAGTCCTTCTTTGGGTCGTATGAACTTGGTGTTGCAAGCTTCTCACCCCAACTCTCATAAGAGCCAAGCTTGTTGCCATAGGTATTCTGGAACTCTGGCATCAACAAAGGTGAACTGAAGTCGGCAGAACTTGAGAATGAAATATCTACGCGTCCTTCCTTACCTTTCTTTGTAGTAATGAGGATGGCACCATTAGCAGCATTACTACCATAGAGGGCTGCAGCAGATGGACCAGCTAAGACGCTGATGCTCTCGATATCCTCTGGGTTGAGATCGGCAATACCTTCACTGCTTACACGACCTTCTCCCATGATACCGCTATCACGTCCACCACTGAAATTGAAGATTGGAATACCATCAATAACATACAATACGTTGTTATCACCTTCGATAGACTTGGCACCACGCATGATAACACGTGTAGCACCACCTACACCACTGGCACTCTTAGAAATGCTAACACCAGCTACCTTTCCGTTTAATGAGTTCACAAAGTTAGCATCTTTGTTACGTGTCAACTCATTTGAGCCAACTGACTGTACATTGTAACTCAAAGCTTTCTCAGCACGTTTGATACCCAAGGCTGTCACAACAACCTCGTTCATTGTGTTTGCAACTTCTTTAAGCGTAACATCGATGGTGGTTTTGTCGCCCACAAGGATTGTCTGGGTAGTATAGCCAACATAAGAGATAACCAACTTTGCCTTTGACGTGGTATTGATAGTAAAGTTACCATCAATATCCGTTACAGCACCTTCCTTGGTTCCTTCCACCATAATAGTAGCACCAATCAGTGGCTCACCAGCAGAGTCAACAACGCGACCAGTTACCTTGTGATTGCCGTTTTGTTGCACAGCCTGAGGCATTGATGCTTCAAGTGAGCCTACGGGATTTCCTACTGCATAAGCACTCGTTGGAGCTAACGCAATAGAAAGAGCAAAAGCGACTGAGAAATACAGATGCTTCTGCTTTGTTTCATGAATCATTCTCATTAGGTTCAGGGTTTAAATATTTATATTTTAGGTTTCTAATTGTTACTTATTAATAACAGCTGCATGAACAACCGCATTACACCACTATCACCTTATTATAGTAAGGTAATGATGAATAAAGAAACATTTTTTATTTACACAGGTTGTTTAACGTATAAACGTAAAGATTATTAATGAATAATAGGTTAGGTCAATTAACTCATAATAACGAGTGCAAAAGTATAAAATAAATTTGTAAACAGCCCTCCTTTTTGTAAAAAAAGTGAATAATATATTTGTTATTGCAAAAAATGAGGGTGTGTCAAAATGCAGATTAATAACTTGACAACTTTCAATCTATAAGTAGGATTCTTCTAAAGGCAAAGAAAAGACCATTTCTTTACTCAAAATCGAGTATAGAAATGGTCATTTTTTATTGGATTGTTTCAAACTGTAAGATTATCAAAATGATATTTGCATTTTGACACACCCTCATTTTTTTATATATAAACACGTAAATGCCGTTTACCCGTTCTTTACATCAACTATCTTTGTTGGAGCCTGTTCCTTATTGCGACGATTGACAACAGTGACTACACTCTGCGCAAGACTGAGGAACGACTGACCAGTAATCGTATCAACCTGTGACGCTGCAGGTGTTCCGTTATCACCATTCTCGCAAATGCTCTGTACGATTGGAATCTGAGCAAGTAGCGGACATCCAAGTTCCTTCGCTAAGTTCTTGCAACCATCTTTTCCAAAAATGTAATATTTATTCTCAGGAAGTTCAGCTGGTGTAAACCATGCCATATTCTCAACCAAACCGAGAATTGGGATATTCACCTTGTCATTACGATACATATCAATACCCTTACGTGCATCTGCCAATGCAACATTCTGAGGAGTTGACACAATCACTGCACCCGTAATAGCAAGTGTCTGCATAAGTGTCAGGTGAATATCACTGGTACCCGGTGGTGTATCGAGGATAAAATAATCGAGTTCGCCCCAATCAGCATCAGCAATAAGCTGCTTAAGAGCTGAGGTTGCCATACTTCCTCGCCAAAGGGTTGCTGTGTCTGGATTGACAAAGAAACCGATAGAAAGCAACTTCACACCATACTTCTCTACTGGCTCGATAAGCTGACGTCCATCCTTTTCTACTCCGTATGGACGAGCGTCTTCTACACCAAACATCTTTGGCATACTTGGACCGAAGATATCGGTATCGAGCAAACCTACCTTATAACCAAGGCGTGCCAAGGCTATAGCAAGATTAGCAGAGACCGTGCTCTTTCCTACTCCACCCTTACCTGAACTAACAGCAATGATATTCTTCACCTGAGGCAATAACTTACCCACCTCTGGGCGTGGCGCATTCTTGAACTCTGTTGTAATGGTTACTTCAACGTCCTTACCAACAGAATAGTGAATCTGAGCCTCAGCAGCCTTAATAGTAGACTTGAGGAATGGATCGGTCTCACGTGGGAAAATAAGCGTGAAACTTACTTTATTACCATTGATGCTGGGTGTATCTGCCAACATCTCACTTTCAATAATATTCTTTTTTGTTCCTGGATAAATTACTTTCTCCAGTGCATCTGTAATGAGTTTCGGATATAATGTCATTGTTTTATTATTTTATAATCTTTGGAGAATGAAGCTATCTCACTGCTATAAAAGCTTATATTCCTTCTTATTAGAATTTCACTTACTTCTTTAAGTTAACAAAAAGAATGCCACAAAATAATCGGACACATTAGTTACCGTTATTTTGCGAGTTCTCCCATTCTTCCCATTCCTTTGCAACAGCTTTCCAGTCGGTCATCTCTCCCGCTTCAATGGCTTGCTGCTCACGTGCAGCCTCATCACGCGCCTTATCACGCGCACGCTTTGCCTTCATATCAGCGATAGTGGCATCATCAAGAATCTGAATAGCTCCTCGTTGGATAGCATCCTGTAACTCTTCTTCACCGAAAGCCTTACCAGGCTCATTGAAGTCAGAGATATTAAATTCATAAATTGTACGGAGGTCATGACGAACCAATTTCTGTTTCGCCCGATTACCTGCATTCTTCAGTCGGAGTAGCTTTGCTATTTCTTTTATCTCGTCTTCTGCGAATTTATTTCTTCCCATGTTTTGATTCTTATTCAGATGCCATTGATGGCTTTCGTGTCTGCGAAGATAGCAACAAAATCCCAATACCGCAAGTTTTTTCTTAAGGAATACATTGCGTAAAGTATGATAAATTGGCTTCGTTCGTTAAACTCAAATTTGTCATCAGACCACAAAATGTATAGTTTTTATTACTATGATATTGTTTCTTAACATTTTTATTTTCTTATCGCCATCTCCGTCACTCTTTGTACTGTTGACACCTCCATGATATTGCGTTTAGCTCTATCCCTCTATGTTTCCATGTGCCTTATTAGATAAGAACTTTAGCCTATCATTCTATCTTAGAAAGCAACCTCTTTTTATACAACCCACCTATATTTGTAAAATTATTTCGAACGCTTAATTATCAATACATACTCTTTAAGCTTCTTAAAGACGCCTAATTAGCTTCCAATAGGTGCCCTTTAGAAGGCTTACTAACGCCCTTTTGAAGTCCAATTAAGCACCTTTTAAAATGCTTCATTATAACAAACTGACTTACTAACAGTTACAAAATCTCTTGATATACTTATTTTTCTCCTTTATTTTAAGACTCTTATTCAAAAACATGTAAGTATTTTTCGCAAACCAATACACACCCAACAACCTACTCTTTTCAAGGTATCAACTCATTAAGCTACGAACAATGTTATAGATTGGCTGCCCGATAGTTGGCATGGTAGGTTTTCTTTTCTATTGATACCTTGGCATTATCCACAACAAACTCCGCATGAAAAATACTTTTGGACAGCAATAAACAGGGACGTCAGAGCGTTATTGTTGACAGAATAGGTTACGACAAAAGACGGTCATACGACCTATATGAAATTCGATTATGGGACGGAAACAACCTATACCTACGATAAACAGTGGGAACGTCTGCAGGTGATGAACCTTACAGCAGGCGGTCAGACTGTAATGGAGAACTGATATTAATCCAGAGTAGATTAGCATAATTCTCAAAAAATAGTAGTAATAAAGAAAACAGATAAGAAATAATGAGGCAGGTTGTATCGATAATTGTCCTATATGCTTTGATAAATATTCTATCATTGTTATTCAATATAATTTCTTTTTCTACTGATGGGAAAATAGATATTGGCTTCCCTTTTATTTTTATCCATTTAACGAGTGCAAAGTATGATTCTACTTTTCCATACAATAAATTACTCATAGAGCCTTTTTTATGGGATATTATTTTTTTATTTACGATAGTTTGTTTATATTTGTGCTGCCTAAAATTTATCAAAAGGATTCGAGATTGAGAAGAACCTAAGAATGAAAAATAAATGATGACCTACGATACGGTGAGCAACCTCCTGAGTAAACTCACGGCATAGTTGAAAAAGTCTATCGCTAAGAAGGAGTTTGCATACGCATGAGTATGATAATTTGAACACCCTTATCCATGCAAACGGTAAGGCGAGCTGTTATACATCCAACACTGCTGGCGAACGCATCATGAAGAAATGCAAATATTAGGAGATAAATATGAGTTGCAGGCATAGAGAAAGTCAGATGTCATCTTCCCTGCATTTACTGAGCTTAAACAAACGATTTATGATTATAGCACATCGGCTGAGAAAGAACATTATGATTTAATACAAAAGTACCCTAATTTGCAGGGTACTAAGTTGTATAGAGCAACTAAATCCGGGTTAATTGAACAAAATAGTAATTTTAAAAAACATTTGATCATGACTTTAAGGAATACAAAAAGAATTATTAATTATTGTGTGTTGATTATAGGGCTTGGCGTGTGGGGATCATGTAATTCTAAATCTCAACATGTTTTACTCCCTATAGATAATGTCAAATCTTATAAAATATGTGAGAATAATGACACAACAACAATTTTCGAAGAAAGAGAAGAAGAGTCTGAAGAAGTAATTAAATTTTATAAAGAGGGCAGTGAAATTTTTACTTCCGACTATGGTGGACACAAAGAATTACTGATGTCCACAACAGAGATGCTGGATACTGTATATTCAGGAAACACTTATTGTAGGGAGCATCGAATTCTGATAAAAAAAGAAAATTCCAATCTGTTTTCTACATCTATATATCATATTATTATACACCCTGTATTGGTCTTAACGATTTATTATGACCATTCATATAATATAAAAGCTATTCGTAATTGGTTTGCATTTACGACTTATGAATCGGAACACATTAGTATCCCATTAATATCGGGACCAGTTAAATATTAATCGAATAACCCCGGAAAGAGAGGACAATCGAGTTCTCTCTTGCAAAAGACTGTATTTCAATTAATTCAAAGAGCTATTAGTCCTCTTTAACGGGACAGTAGTGATCGGAACATGAAGAAAAAGAGCTCTTTTGACAATGGACTCAGACTCCGGCATCCTAACACGACACCAGGCACCAGCCTTGGGTGCGCCACTCTCCATATTATCTACTGGAAAGAAAACATTGATATTCCCGAGAGTGCTACATTTTTTAATGGGTAGGGAGCTTAGAATAGAACATTAAGTATGTTTCAATAATAATAAGAAATAGATATGAGAGACAGAATAATTAAATTGTTGGTTGTAGTTATAGCGTTATTATGTTCTTTATCGCAACATGCGTTAGGGCAAAAACGAGATGGTTTTGTAGACTTATATGCAGTGAAGAAGCACATACTACTTCCCAATGAATATGATGTGTTTAAATGTAAACAGATATCTGACTATTTAGTTTCTTTGTATTTATGTGAAACAAAAAATGATTGTTTAATCAATCTTTCAACTGGATATGAGTTCTCATATTACGCAATAGGGAAGGTTGATTTTAAATCCTATTGGCTACTTTTATATGGTCAAACGGATGGATACACGCTTAATATTTATCTTGCATCATATTCAAAAAAAGACAATCGGATAATTGCAAAACTTAGAATCAGTGAAGATGTTACTGGTGAAAAGGTAATGTGGTATAAACTAAATCCCGATAATACGATTTCAATTTATCGAAATTATGAAATAGGTGGAGAAGTTGTTATGAAAAAAGAAACTTATCGGCTCAATTGCACATTTTCGCGAGCAGACAAAGTCTTGTCAGAAAAAATACATAAACCGCTTATAACGATAGATGATATAGAAATAAGGTAATCACGGAATGAGTGGTATGATTATGGTGTATGCCACAATGATGCTGTGCTGGTAAGATGGATGTAAGACAAGGAGTAAATTTGAGACTATCTGGTGTAGAACGGCTAACAAATAAATTTATCGGAAGAAGAGAATATAGGAAGTAAACAGAACGGAAATTAATATGATGTATTGTGATTATATTTGGGATTCATTATCCCTTGTTGCAGGTGCTATCATTGTATATCGTATAGTAAAGAAAGGAAGACGATTGATAAAACCTTTAAGTTTTCTTTTTTATGTAATGGTTGTCTTATGGTGATATTACCAGTGACAGCTATGCTTATTGGTAAATACCATGGCATTTGTGCAATATTGTTTGGTATTGTTTTCTTCATTTTTACATATTGTGATAAGAACAAGCCTTCCCCTGGTCTTACAATTGATTATTCATGGCATCTTGGTGGCTATGAAGCTGGTATTCTTGCAATTGCTTATGGATTAATCAGATTCTGCGAATAAATTAAGAAAGCAGAAAGAAAATAATCAAATAAAGGACATTGAAAAATGATACATTTAGTATGGGGATTTTCATTACTTTTTAGTAGTATCTTAGTTTTCTTTTATTTCAAAAAAGACAATAGAAAATGCCGATTGCATACTGTTTTCGATTTTGCTGTCATTTCTGTCACTTCACTTTTGACATTAACCTACTATCTATAAACCCATTACGCGAAGTGTTAAAAGTGACAGCAACTAAAAATAAAACTAAATTAGTGGTTTTAACCCAATTCGGTCATTAGAGCCTAAACATATTTTGTTTTATTATCGAGCAGATTGTTTGGCT